>Ga0209203_1000011_pt1 | contig 202584 bp, 184 predicted proteins | sample AD_UKC109_MetaG_FD_184423 | JGI IMG/M metagenome (GOLD analysis project Ga0209203, IMG submission 184423) | Active sludge microbial communities of municipal wastewater-treating anaerobic digesters from Hong Kong - AD_UKC109_MetaG (SPAdes)... | ecosystem: Engineered > Bioreactor > Anaerobic >... | reverse complement strand
CACACTCAAGGCTATTTCAAAAGACGGAAGAGATGCTTTTTACAAAGGCAAAATTGCCAAAACTATTGCAAAATACATGCAGGAAAACGGTGGCTTTCTCAGTTACGAAGACTTATCAAACCATAAAGGAGAATGGGTTGAACCAGTCAGTACCAACTATCGAGGTTATGATGTCTGGGAGTTACCTCCAAACGGTCAAGGAATTGCGGCTTTGCAAATTCTCAATATTCTAGAGCAATCTGATATTGGTAAAATGCAACTGGATTCAGCGGAATATATTCATCTTTTTACCGAAGCCAAGAAACTCGCTTTTGAAGACCGTGCCAAGTTTTATGCCGATCCGGATTTTAATGATATTCCAGTCAAACAACTGATTTCTAAAACCTATGCCAAGCAAAGAGCAAAGCTAATTAATTTGAGGAAAGCCGGCAAAAATTATCCTGCGGGTAATCCGGCACTGGAAGACGGAGATACTATTTATCTGACAGTTGCTGACAAAGACGGCAATATGGTTTCCTTAATTCAAAGCAATTATCGTGGCATGGGTTCAGGCATGACACCGCCAGGATTAGGCTTTATTTTACAAGACCGTGGAGAAATGTTTACACTGCAAGAAAATCATTACAACAGCTTTGAAGGTGGCAAAAGACCTTTTCACACCATTATTCCGGCTTTTATCACAAAAGATGATAAACCATGGATGAGTTTTGGTTTGATGGGTGGAGCAATGCAGCCTCAAGGTCATGCACAAATTGTGGTTAATATGATTGATTTTGGCATGGATGTGCAAGAAGCCGGAGATGCCGCTCGAATACATCACACCGGCTCATCCGAACCAACCGGAGAAAAAATGACTGACGGTGGCATTCTTAACCTTGAGTCCGGTTTTTCTTATTCAACCATTCGTCAACTCATGCGAATGGGTCATAATATTCAGTTTGCCAATGGTCCGTACGGCGGTTATCAAGCGATTCAACTCAAAGACGGAGTTTATTGGGGAGCTTCTGAATCACGCAAAGACGGACAAGCGGCTGGTTATTAATGTGACTACTAACAACTCCATTGATGAAGAGATTTATGGCAAATTAAAAGACATAGCCAATAAACTCATGCAACAAGAGCGACAAGGTCACACCTTGTCACCTACTGATTTGGTTCATGAAGCGTATATGAAAATTTCTGGAAAGGATTTTCAGGGGCTTGAGGACAATCAGTATTTTTTTATCCTTGCACGACAAATGAGACGCTTGTTAATTGATTACGGACGCAGAAAATCCTCGGTCAAGCACGGTTCTGACATGCAAAAAGTCATCTACACCGATGCTTTAAATATTGTCAATGATACCGCCATTAATTTTGAAATTATAAGCAATGCTATTGACGAGCTGGCAGAAATAAACAGCAGGAGTGCCAAAATTATAGAGCTGTGTTATTTTACCGGTGTTTCTCAAGAAAAAGTGAAAGAAATACTCAATATTTCCAAAGCCACACTTGCCAGAGATATCCACTTTGCCAAAGCATTTATTGGCGATTACATCAACCAAAATAAAGCCATTTAATCCCCTCAATGAAAAAACACCTCAAACAACTTTTTGATCTGGCAATGGAACAACCCGAAGGGGAAAGAGAGCGTGTCATTGACAATAGTAATTTTAGTGAAAAAACCAAACAACAAGTAAAACGAATGTTGCAAATCAATGTTGATGAGGTAGAGTTAACCGGAACCATCATTGATTCCGTGCAAATAGGACTTGACATTAGTCCCATAACTCCCGGCATGAAAATTTATTCTTATGTACTTGATAAACCTCTCGGACAAGGTGGGCAAGGAGAAGTGTGGCTTGCCCATCGTCATAGGGGTGATTTCACTCACCGAGTTGCCATTAAGTTTTTAAAGCCGGTTCACGATAACAAAGATCTTCAACGCTTTCAAAATGAAAGAGAGTTACTAGCTCAATTACAACACAGTAATATAGCTCAGTTATTGGGAGGTGGTGAACTACTGCTAAACTCAAATGAACCAAGACCATATATGATTTTGGAATTAGTTGAAGGGTTGCCATTAATTCAATATTGCCAAAATAATGACTTTACTTTACATCAGTACCTAAATTTCTTTCTTCAAATCTGTGATGCCATCAGTTACGCACACTCCAACAGGGTTATCCATCGCGATATTAAACCCGCAAATATAATAGTTACAGAAGATGGTGTAGTAAAATTACTTGATTTTGGAATAGCTAAAAACCTACAGTCAAGCGAAACAAACACCCAAACAACTCCTATGCTGACTCTGGCTTATTCTAGTCCGGAACAGGTAAGCGGAAAGCCTGTATCCACTACAACTGATGTTTATTTACTTGGTTTGCTTTTGTATGAAATGCTAACAGGAGAGCGAGCTCAAGCTTCTACAACAGAAATTCCATCTGAAGTGATTCACGAAATCACCCTAAAAGCTCCCACTCCTCCCAGTCACGTCAAAAGCTTAATAAGCCTTAAACGCAATTATTCAAGTCGTCATTTAAAAGGTGATTTGGATAATATAATTATGATGGCATTAAGAAAAGAACCAGAGAGAAGATATCCAACCGTTTCTGCTTTTGCCGACGATATCAGAAACTTTCAACAAGGAAAACCTGTGGCTGCAACTGGCGATAGTCATTTGTATAAGGTCAAAAAATTGATTCACCGAAACCCGGTTATATCCGCTATGTCATTAATATTACTGTCCTGTCTTATAATATTACCGATAGTTCTGTATAAAAGCCGATTACAAGTACAGCAACAACGAGACCTAGAAATAGCGGCACGTATTGATGAAGAACGCACTTCGGACTTTTTATTCAATATATTGGAGTCTGCCTCGCCGTTAAAATCAAAAGGAGAGGCTATCTTACTATCAGATGTGCTTAAATCTGCTCAAAGGCAGCTTCAATTTGGAGTGGAAAATCAGTCATTGATTAAATCAAAATTACAAGTGAAATTGGCTCAAATTGAAAGTAGCCTGGGTCATATTGATAACGCTGTGAATTACTATAAAGAGGCTTTAAATAATTTTATAGACGCAAAGAATGAACAAGAGCAACTCAATATTCTTGGACAAATAGCCATTGAATATACTAACAAAGGAGACCCTGAAAACACAGCCTTGTACAGGAAGCAAGCAGAAACCCTGAGCAAAAAGATTTCTAACCCCCTGACCTTGGGTTGGTATCAGTCAAGAATGGCAACCATTGATTTATTTGAAAACAAATATGATAAAGTCCGGGATACCTTGCCGGAAGTTATTGAAACTCTGGAAAAACAAGGTGTTAATGACAATAATCTATTAGGAAGATTGCATAATGATCTCGCTGTCTCTTATCAAAAAACAGGTTCTGAGGTCGCCCTTTTTCATATTAATCAGGCGCTGAAATATGCAGAAAATCAATATGGAACTATGCATCCCAAGTTTCTCACCAGACAAACGAATAAAGCTTATATACTGATAAAATTAAACCAGGAAAAAGAAGCTGAAGAACTATTGCTGAATGTGAAAGGAAAAGCTGAAAAGCTTTTTACCAGACTACACCCGGAATATGTGTTTATTATTGGTGAATTAGCAAACTTGTATCACAATCAGGGTCGTTTCACTGAAACAGAAGAGTTGTACAAAACAGCTTTGGAACTCAGCGAAAGATTGAAAGGGGAACACAGCACCAGCTATCTTTTTCATACAAACAATCTGGGATATCTGTACGAGGATGAAGGAAAATACAATCTGGCAGAACGGTATTACCGGAAATCACTGAATATCCGTAAAACGGTTTATAAGGACAACCTGCCACGTATTGCCAGAAGCCACGCAAATCTGGCGCGTTTACTCGCCAAAACAGGGAAATTTGAAGAGGCTCAAAAACTATTGAATGAAGCCATTCCCGTCTATATTCTCAACAATCTTGCAAATCTCGGCAATAAAATTACGCAATTGGCAATTGATGCCGGCATTGGCTCCTCCTGCAAAACAATAACTAAGCGAATCAACTCACTTATTCCGGAAGTTGAAAAACATTCTGAAAAAAACTGGCGACGTATGTCTTATGAATTATGGCTGGGAGAAATAGCATTTAACTGCGAGGATATGCATTTGGCTGAATTGTTATTGCAATCCGCCAGAGAAAAATCTTTATCAATTTATATCAAAAATTCCGATGGACAATCTATTGTCCAAACAAAGACTCAAGCACTATTACAAAAAATAGAACAATAAATTTTGAGACTTTCATTTTATTTTCTCGCTTTATAAGTCAAGCGGATGCTTTTCCGCAAAATGTTTAAACCGGAGAAATGAAATGTTTAACTTAAAAACAATTAACATCAAACATTATATCAATATTACTTTGATTTTATTAATACCTACATTTACACATGCAGCTGTTATAACTGTGACTACCGGCGACAGATACACGTCAACAAACGGTCTTTGCAGTATCAATGAAGCAATATCAAACGCCAATGATGATGCAACCACCTATCCCGATTGTGAAGCCGGCTCGGGAGCAGATACCATCAATTTATCAGTCAATGTGAGTTTGGATCGGTATTTTGAAAGCGACTCAACATATGGACAAACAGGTACTCCGGCTATTACTTCGGAAATCATACTTGATGGCATGAGTTACACTATACAGAGAACTGGAGCTCCTTCTTGTAATATCAATGGAGACAACCAAAACTATGAATTTAGATTCTTCCGCATCGCCTCAGGCGGATTCCTCACCCTTCAAAATATGACGATAAAAAACGGTTGTCCGGATGGAACCAACAATGAATCAAAGTCCGGTGGAGCTATATTCAATGAAGGAAGTTTAGAGGTCTATAATAGCTTGTTTGTTGAAAACCACGCCCTATTTGGAGGCGCAATAGGTAATAACGAAGGAACTATTAATGACATTGCCAACAATACTTTTTCACATAATGTTAGCAATTCCAAAGGCGGGGCTATATACAATTTTTATTCCAGTATTATAAACTCCGTCACTAACAATACATTTATTGATAACTGGGCAACAAATGGCGGTGCTATCTATAACTATAACGAAATAAACAACCTGAATAATAACCTTTTTAGTGAAAATACTGCTGTAGATGCCAATGATGATTGTGATAATTATCAAACAGGAACTGTAACCGGAGCAAATAATCTTTCAAACCAGAGTATTAATGACTGTGCGAATGCAGGCATAGCAAGCGGGATAAATCCGGATAATATCGGGCTTTTAGATGACTATGGTTGCATCAATCCGACAGCACAAGGCGATTGCGTTCATTCCTATATCTTGATATTTGACAGTATAGCAAAAGACGCAGGAGATGAAAACTCCACAACCTTTGATCAAAGAGGCTTTGCTGCCAATGGAATCCGTGATATCGGAGCCTTTGAATCACAGGGAATTATTGATCTAATCTATAAAAGCAGTTTTGAATAAAAAAGTGTTTACATACTATGATTGGGAACTTGTTTTTGAATCTTTTTGTTCAAGTAAATTCATTTCATTAAATCTATTTATTTATCAAGTTCCGTCGAGTAAAATCCTTCTTTTTTAATAAATTCAATCATGTTGATATTTGAGCAATCCAGAGCAGGGCGTCATGCCTCTGCACAAACACCGGAAACATCATCTAATGCCTTACAAATACCCGAAGCATTAGCAAGAAAAACAAAACTAGGACTTCCTGAAGCATCTGAACTGGATGTTATCCGACATTACACACGATTGAGTCAAAAGAACTTTTCCATTGATACAAATTTTTATCCTTTAGGATCATGCACCATGAAATACAACCCAAGGGTTTGTAATTCGCTTGCGCTTAACGATGGGTTTTTAAATGCTCATCCGCATACACCGGATGAACACATTCAGGGGACATTGTCGTGCATGTTTCACTTACAGGAGATTTTACAAGAAGTCACCGGAATGAAAGCCGTTTCTTTAACTCCGATGGCAGGAGCTCAAGGTGAGTTTTCAGGAATTGCCATGATTAAAGCCTATCACGATGACAGACAAGACTTTGAACGCAATGAGATCATTGTTCCCGATGCCGCTCATGGAACCAACCCTGCAACAGCTATTATGTGTGGTTATAAAGTGGTTGAAATCCGAACCAACCGTGACGGAAACATCAATCTACACGATTTAGAACCATTACTGAGTGAAAAAACCGCAGGAATAATGCTAACCAACCCATCCACGCTGGGTGTTTTTGAGCCAAACATTAAAGAAATTGCCAATATGGTTCATGAAGCCGGTGGTTTACTTTATTACGACGGAGCTAATTTGAACGCTATTCTAGGCAAAGTTCGTCCCGGAGATATGGACTTTGATGTGATTCACATGAATTTGCACAAAACATTCTCTACTCCCCATGGCGGTGGTGGTCCGGGTTCCGGAGCGATAGGTGTCGGCAGAAGATTGGTTCCTTATATGCCAACACCTTTTGTTGGCAAATCCGAACATGGTTATCACTATGTTGATGAAAAACAAGCCCCTAAATCCATTGGTAAACTTTCGGCTTTTGCCGGAAATGTCGGAGTGAACTTACGCGCTTATATTTATGCTTTGCTTTTGGGCAAACAAGGAATGCCAAGAATTGCTGAGTTTGCAACTTTGAATGCCAATTATTTGATGAAACAACTGGAAAAGGTTGGTTTTGAGTTAGCATTTCCAAAACGTCGTGCCAGCCATGAGTTTATTGTCACCTTGAAAAAACAATCCAAAGATTTAAACTTAACTGCTACTGATGTTGCAAAACGTTTGCTAGATTATGGAATGCACGCACCGACGATTTATTTCCCTCTTTTGGTTGCCGAATGTATGTTGATTGAACCAACTGAGACAGAGTCAAAACAAACCATTGACCGTTTTGTTGAAGCGATGTCCGACATTCTGAAACAAGCGGAAAAAGATATTGAGGTCATCAAACAAGCACCTCATACCGCACCAAACCGTCGTCTGGATGATGCTAAAGCGGTTAAACAACCCAATTTAGTGTGGAATCCGGCTCAATAACATGGCGGATAGTCAGCGACGAGGAATTAAGCAAATAATCAATGCCGGCAAGTGGTCCATGCAAGGTTTGCACGCAGCATTTAAACACGAAGCATCGTTTCGCCTAGAGGTTTATTTAGCTGTTTTATTAATTCCCATAGCGATTTATTTTTCAAAATCTCCAATGCAATTATTGCTGATGTTAGGGACTGTTCTTATTGTTTTGTTGGTTGAAATTTTAAACTCGGCAATCGAAGCTGTAGTTGACATGGTTTGTGGAGAAGAACGTCATGAGTTGGCAAAAAGAGCCAAAGATATGGGTTCGGCAGCGGTCTTTTTGGCTCAAATGCTGGTTTTGGCAAGCTGGGGAACTGTTTTCTACATAAACTATGTCTGATAAAACCATCATTCGATGCCAATGGTGCGAAGGTGATGCCGTTGACGAGCATTATCATGACACTCAATGGGGTGTGCCGATTTATGATGATGTCACCTGGTTTAAATTTCTAACTCTCGAGGGTGCTCAAGCCGGTCTCAGCTGGAGAACCATAGTGCATAAAATCAGTGGTTACGAGAAAGCTTTCCATCATTTCGATATTGATAAGGTGGCTCAAATGAGTGATTCTGAATTGGAACTGTTAAGAGAAGACACAAATATTATTCGCAATCGCCTGAAAATATATTCCACCCGCAACAATGCACAACAAATAAAAAAGATTCAAAAGGAGTTTGGCTCTTTTAATCAATACTTATGGAACTTCGTAGGCGGAAGTCCGATTCAGAACAAACATCAAGCGCTTTCCGAGATTCCGGGAAAAACAAACATTTCAGATGCGATAAGCAAAGATTTAAAAAAAAGAGGGTTTAAATTCGTTGGCTCAACCATTTGCTACGCTCTGATGCAAGCCGGTGGGTTGGTGAATGATCACGTGCAATCTTGCTTTCGTTATAAGGATTTGGCATAAAAAAAGCCATGCTTAAAACATGGCTTTTAAGGGAGGTAATATTATTGTTTTTGGTTAAAGGGCAACTTAACCTGCAATAACAATAACATAGAGAATGTTTATAATGCAAAACATTATATTGTTTTTTGTTAAAAAAAACGATTTTTCTCCTTTTTATAAGAAAAACCCCTCGTTTTAAGCTATATTGTCGCTCCAAACCCTCAGTCACAAGTATTTATTTAATGACTCCTGAACGATTTTCAAAAATCAAAGAAGTGCTCCAAAAAAGGCAAACAGATCTCACAGTGATCATGGATCATGTGCACAAGCCACATAATTTCAACGCTATTATCAGAACCTGCGATGCCGTTGGAATTCAGGATGTTCATTATGTTCCGGTTAAAGATGGCTTCAGACAGTTAAACTATTTTGCAAAGGGCTCTCAAAAGTGGGTTGAAGCGCATAGATATGAATCCTTTTCCCAAGCCGCTGAACAATTTCAAAATAAAAACTACCAATTATTAGCCGCTCACTTTTCAGATCAAGCTGTTGATTATCGTAATATTGATTACACGAAGCCAACCGCGATTGTCATGGGAACAGAATTGGAAGGAATTTCTGAAGAAACCGCTCAAATTGTTGATAAGCACATTATTGTTCCTATGCAGGGAATGGTTGCCTCCTTAAACGTCTCCGTGGCTTCGGCGATTATTCTATTTGAAGCTCAAAAGCAACGGCAAAATGCCGGAATGTACGAAGACAAGTCTCTTTCAGAGGAAAGGTACAAAAATTTGTTATTCGAGTGGAGTTATCCCAAAATTGCCAAAACCTTTCGAGACAAAAACTCACCTTATCCTGAGCTGGATGAAGACGGTTTTATCATATAAATTTTAAATATCGTTAAAAATAACCTATATTTATGAAACATTAATGCCTGATTTGCTAAAATCTCCCCTCTGCATAAACCATAAAAATCAAGGCATGATTAAACACTTACAAGAATTATTGGAAAAAGCACTTGAAGATTTAAAAAGAAACGGAGAGTTTCCCAAAGATTTATCTCCTGAAATTATCTTTGAGCGTACAAAAAGTAAAGAGCATGGGGATTTTGCCACCAATCTCGCCCTCACTTTAGCAAAACCATTAAAAAAATCTCCCAGAGACATTGCTCAATTACTAACAGATAATCTGATTGAGTCTTTACATGTGAGTAAGGTTGAAGTCGCCGGGCCCGGGTTTATTAATTTTTTCCTGACAGAAAATTGTCGCAGACAAGTTATTAAGCAAATCATCAAACAAGGTGACGAGTTTGGAGACAATGCCTATGGAAAAAACAAAAAAATCACAGTTGAATTTGTCTCTGCCAACCCAACCGGTCCTTTGCATGTCGGTCATGGAAGAGGAGCTGCTTATGGCGCTTCTTTAAGCAATATTTTAGAAAAGTGTGGCTATAATGTTCAGCGCGAATACTATGTCAACGACAATGGCAGGCAGATGGATATCCTGGCAACTTCTGTATGGTTGCGATACGTTGAACTCTGCGGACAACCGGTAGTTTTCCCTGACAATGGATATCAGGGAGATTACATTGTCGATATTGCCCGTATTGTCAGAAAAAAATATGGAGATAAGTTTTTACACACCAGTCACGAAATTTATGAAGGTGTTCCTGCTGACGAGAAAAGTGGCGGAGACAAAGAAACACATATTGATGGTTTGATTTCCAATACAAAAAGTTTGCTTGGAAAAAAAGACTACAACAAAGTTTTCCAAATTGCACTCAACGATATTCTTTCAGGAATCAAACAAGATCTTTCAAAGTTTAATGTTAATTATGATTCCTGGTTTTCAGAAAAACTATTGCACAGTGGTGATACCGTAGATAGAGCCTTGAAAATATTGAAAGATAACAACTATCTCTACGAGAAAGATGGCGCCATCTGGTTTATGGCAACTCACTTCGGTGATGACTTGGATCGGGTTGTCATTCGCGAAAATGGTCAAAAAACCTACTTTGCATCTGATGTGGCTTATTTACTGAATAAATTTGAACGTGGTTTTGAAGGAGCTTTATATCTTTTTGGTGCAGATCATCACGGTTATATTGCCCGTATGAAAGCAGCAGCCAAAGGTCTTGGAATCAACCCTGATGATATCGAAATTGTATTAACTCAATTTGCAAATTTAATCGAGCATGGTGAAAAAGTGCAAATGGGAACTCGTTCAGGCAAGTTTGTGACTTTATCACAACTAATTGATGATGTTGGCGTAGATGCAGCGCGTTTTTTCTATGTCATGCGCAGCCATGATCAGCATCTTGACTTCGATTTGGATTTGGCAAAATCACAAAGCAACGAAAACCCTGTTTTCTATATTCAATATGCACATGCACGTATATGCCGCGTGTTTGAAAAACTGGAGCAAGAGGCCCTACAATACAATCAGGAAATCGGACTGGCAAGTTTGAATTTACTCGACAATGACTCCGAACATGATTTAACTCGATTGCTATCTTCATATCCGGAAATTCTGACGGCTTCCGCCAGAACACGCTCTCCCCATGTGCTGGCAAACTACTTAAGAGAGCTCGCTCAAAGTTTTCATAGTTATTATAACGAACACAAAATCGGCAAACTGGATGATGAATCCCTCAGAAACGCCCGACTTTGTTTAGCTAAGGCGGTTAAAGTTATCATTGCCAATGGATTGAAAATGCTCGGCGCGTCCGCTCCGGAGTCGATGTTTTCTGAAGACAAAGATTAAATAATGACAACCAAGAAAAAAATTACAAAGAAGAAAACCAAAAAAAGAGTCGCCGGTCGAACAGCTCCCAAGAAAAGGTTGCCGGTCTGGTCGATTTTATTGATTGGTATGTTGGGCGGATTAGCGGTTGCAATCACCGCCTATGTCAAAGGCTGGGTTCCGAAAATCGAATCTGTTCAACCTGAAATTACAAAAACCAACGGCAAAGACTCCGAAGTTGAAGATATAAGTGAACAAGTAACTATCAAACCCAAGCAGGACTATGTATTCTACGAAACTCTTCAGGAAATGGAGGTCGTTGTTGATGATAACGAACTGGCCGTTAAAATTGATGAAACTCCAACCAATTATATTTTGCAGATTGGTGCATTTAAAAACCTGAGTGATGCCGAGGAAATGAAGGCGCAGGTTGCATTTGCAGGAATCAGCACAAACATTCAGGAAACAGAAATAAAAGGAGTCAAATGGCATCGTGTCAGAACAAACCCCTATGCAGGGGCTCGAAAAGCTGATATGGTACTGAAGGAACTCAAGAGAAACGGATTTAAAGCAATTGTATTGGAAGACTCAAAACCGGAAACATAAGAGGATCAAAACCATGAAAAAGATTCTGATATTTTTATTAGCAACGGAATTCTCGCAAGTATTCGCTTTGCCCGAAATTAAACAAGCATACACCTTGCCGGAAACCGATATTCCCCAAGAGGTTGCCAAGGCTTCTCAATACACCGGCAAAGATCAACCTTTTGTTTTTGCCGCACAAACTGAAATTAGTGATTTATATGTTTCCGGCGATAAAGGCTTAGGTGGACAGTGGGATCAAATTGATAACGATACCTGGGTTTGGAGACTGAAAGTCCAATCAAAAAATGCCAAGTCTCTTGGGTTTGGGTTTTATGATTTCTATTTGCCACCGACAGCAAGTTTGTCATTTTATAACAAAAGTGGTGTTTTGGTCAAAGGGCCATTTGACGAAAAGAAAAACAAAGATCACAAGCAATTCTGGCCCGGGCCAATAATTGGCGATACGGTAACTGTAGAATTAACTGTAGATAACGAATACAGAGATCAGGTTAGTTTTTCTATTGATAAAATTGCCCGTGGATTCCGAGCTATTTGGGAACAACCAGACTTTCTAAAAAAATCAAACACTAATAAATTCTGGGAAACAGAAGATTACAATGTCAAAAGTGGTAGTTGTAATGTCGATGTCGTTTGTAGTGAAGGCGATGAATGGCGAGACCAAATTCGCTCAGTAGCTCGATATGTTATTAATGGATCAGGACTCTGTACTGGTCAGCTTGTGAATAACACAAACAATGATGGAGACCCTTTGTTTTTAACTGCAAATCATTGTGGTTTTAACGCTCAAAATGCTGCTTCCATCAATATCTGGTGGAACTACGAGTCACCAACATGTAGAACTCCCAATTCGATATCTAGTGGAACAGCCATTCCGACATCTGGCTTTAATGACACTCAGTCTGGTGCTACTTTTCTAGCAAGTAGCTCAGCTAGTGACTTTTCACTTTTAAGATTGGATGAGCAACCTGACCCCAGCTATAATGTTTTTTATTCGGGTTGGGACAGGACCAACAATGTACCTACTTCAGCTACAGGAATACATCACCCAAGTGGTCACGCTAAAAGAATAAGTCATGATTTTGACTCAACAATCATAAGTGACTATGAACCTTCACCAAGCGGAGACACCTCTACTCATATAAAAGTGGTGGATTGGGATGTTGGTACTACAGAAGGCGGATCATCGGGTTCCGGGTTATGGAACCAAAACAAACTGTTAGTTGGTCAACTACACGGAGGATGGGCTGCTTGTGGGAATGATGACTCCGACTATTATGGACGACTTTATAGATCATGGACTGGCGGGGGAACTCCTTCAACACGCTTGAAAGACTGGCTGGACCCTGGTAATACCGGAGCACAAACCCTTCAGGGGCTTGGTGCTTGTCCGACCATGACTGCAAGTATTTCTCGCACATTTGCGGAGTCTGTTGTTGGTGTTGAACAAGAATATACCGCTAGTGTTTCCGGAGGCGAAGCCCCTTATAGCTATTCCTGGGATGTCAATGGCGATGAAGTTTCTGATGGTTCCAACTCATCAATTGTTGTTACTCATGCTCAACCATTTATTGGTGATGTCGTCGTTAATATCACCGATGCCAACGGTTGTCCGGTAGCCGCCAGTATGAATGCCCATATTGTCGCACCCAATCACACCCTATTAGAAACAGGTAACAAAGTTCAGATGTGTGGGAATGGTGACAGTAAGATTGATCCCGGCGAGCGTTGGAAAGTTCCTGTAACCATTGCCAGTAACGGCTTTTCATTAGATGCTGAAAACGTTTATGCTGTCTTTAAAAAGTCAGCACCTGATATCGGTTTTGAAGTTGTTGATAATGATATTTACGGTAACCAGATAGGGGCTTGTGACAGGCAGTTTATTGATATTTCATCCTCCGGAACCTCATTGACTTTTGTACCGGTGACTAGCAACTATTCGGCTAATGACGAAGGGGTCGCATCTGTCAACCTTACCCAGTCTTTTAACTTATATGGGAACACAATAAGTAGCCTCTATTTAAGTAGTAATGGCTATATTTCAATCGACTCATCTGAAAGTGGTTTTGATTTTAGCAATGATTGTCCAATACCTGCCTTACCCAGCAATATAAGTGAAGGAGTATCAACACGTGCAAGATTAATGCCTCTGCACGACGACTTGGTTGTTGGGAATTTGTATCATAAGCACTTTAATGTTTGTCCAAGACAATCCGATTTAGGAAATGATTTATCATGCGATGTTTTTATGTATGATAATGTTGAGCTTTGGGAAAACAACATTAGTCCTTTTGCATTTGAAGCGATACTTTATCCAACAGTCAATCAATGGGTTTATCAATATGAGGGGACTGGTTTTAATCCGCTTACTTCGACCGTAGGGCAACAAAGCGACTCAGCAGATGACGGTTTAAGCTACTCTTGCAACACTGAAAGCGGTATCAATAACCAACAAGCAGTCTGTACCTATCACAAAAACAACCTGCCCGGAAGTAATAATGACCTAACCTTCTTTAACCTTGAAACTCCGGTTCTTTCATTGGGGGATTTAGCGGTTGGAGAAAGCAAAACAGTCGATGTAGAGTTTAGCGTCAATCAAAATGCAGAATGTGGCTCTCCATTAGGTATAAAGCTTGATGCGGTTGTTCACAAAAATGGTTTTGCAGAAATTAATGAAAATGTTCTTGAAACTACTCTTGGGAACAATGGCAGTTGCTCGGTTGTTAACAGTTGCTCACCAACTAGTGCAAATACAATTGAGCCTACCAGTGGACACTGGTTAAACCCTAGTCGATCAGGAAACGGTTATGATATGTATAAATTTGCTACTCCGGTAGATAGGATGTTTTATGTACAATATACTGGTAAAGAGGATGGTTATCCGGTTTGGTATATAACCGGAGGTAACTATGAAATGTTCAATAATCAGGCAACAAATGATTTGTTACACGTTAAATATGCTGGTGGGTTTAGTAACGGTCAACAAATCATAGAAACAGTTGGTCAGTCTTCAACATCATATATTGATGATAACAATGCTGTTATGACCAGGATAATTAATGGGAAATACAGTGCTGAAATCATTCAAATGTATGGCTTTGGAGGAACTCCTGATGAGCAACATACTGGACATTGGTATAATCCTGCCGACTCTGGATGGGGCTTGTCCATTGGCACTCAAGGAACTAACGAAGTCATTCTATCATATTTATATGACAACTCTGGTCAACCCTATTGGATGATTGGAGCGGGTGATATCGTACCTGTTAACGATATCGGTCTGCTTTATGTGCGGTCATTTTGTCCGCATTGCCCAAAAATACAAACTAACTTTAGTGAACAGGGCACAATCAGAATCAATTATGATGCAGCACCAACACCGCCAAACAAACCGACTGGAACAATTGAAAGCATGATTATTGACATAGACAATTCTGCTAACCCTAGCCAATGGAACAGAGCTAATGCCCCTATTCGGATGATTACTCCTCCTGTCGATCAATAAAGCTAAAAACTCGCAGAAGCTTCAAACTTCTGTGAGTTTATTTTTCCATAGCTCATAAGATAGACATTGCCAAAGAAGCAAATATTCGCTTTCTTTGGTGTTTTCATCAGGGCTTTTCAATACTTTGTTCAAAGCCTTAGTATCAATAAAGTCGTTCCAGGTCGAGCTTTTATCGGTTAAAACTTGTTTGACGAATTCAAACTCTTTTTCTTGAACTCCTTTGATAAACAACGGTGAAAGAGTGGTGAGTTTTTTTCGGTTCAAAATGCTATCTGGCAACATGCCTTTTCCTGCAGTTGTGAGAAGTGCTTTTCTTTTATTTGTTTCTCCCAACAACCAAGCCGGTAATTTCATCATGAAATCTACAATTCTTCGATCTCTGAAAGGATGCCTGATAAATACATTCTCTTTAAAAGCATATTCATTCTCTAACCATGACGATTGTGCTGTTGACATTCCATACACTAATGCAAACTGTTGAGGATGCGAATGTTGGATTTTTGCATAATTCACAAACTCTTTTTTCAATACACTACAACTGTCAGGTGTCATCCAGCGACTTCCTGCTATTCCTATTTTATTGCTCCATTTTGCCGGTGATATTTGTTTCAGTGATTTCCTCACTCCAAATCTTTTTAATAGTTGATAAAGTGAGTTTATAGCTTTTAATGGAGAGTGTTTAATTTGATCAATCAGCCAATAATTTGATCCTGAATAAAGGTGGTCAGCAAAAACGCCGCTCAAAAGTAGTTGAACATTCTGACTTTGGGCTCGTTGATAGATGACTGTTTTCAAATGTCTGTATGGATTGCTAACCGGAGAGTTTAAACTAATATTCCACTCGGGTTTTAACGGCCAGTAGCTTTCTCCCACAAATGTGTTCATATCGAACTCCATGTTTCGCATGCTATCAATCCAAATTTTTTCATCGGCTTCTGGCATATTGGGAAAAAGATAGGAGTAGGTGCTAACTTTTTTTCCTGTTTTTAAACCATTAGCAGCTACAAAAGTTGAGTCCATGCCACCGCTAAGAGTCACTCCAAATTGTTGATGTTTTTTTGTTTGTAATCGAATGACATCTTGCATCAACTGCAATAAATGATTTGCAGCAATATTAATGTCGCTGTGTTTGAAATCCACATCAACCGAGGGTTGATAATAGTTGACCTCTTGAACTCTGTCATTTTCAATTTCAAGAAGTTTTCTTGGCGATAGTTGTTTAATTTCACTAAAAAAACTACCGTCATTTTGTGGTTGTGTGAGAGCAAAGTAGTGCAATAACCTTTTATGGTTGATTGAGCTGTTTGTCTTATTTAGTAATGGTTGCGGAAAGTCACTGATTCGGATTTCCTTTTCATAAATGTAATAATTAACCAGAAAATCTCCGAGAATATCACTAAAAACACAACTCCTTCCTGAGTTCATCTCATAGTGGAAGATAACAAATGAACCATATAAATCAGCCAGCGAATCATACTGCTTAAGTTTTATTTTTGAGTTTACAAACTCTGCCGGACTTAGGTTTTCAATATCCATATCCAGAAAACCATAAAAAACTGTTATTGAGTTTTCATTAACAAAATAACTCAGTAGCTCTTTGCAATGAACAATAAACTTGAAGCGTTTTTGCGAATTTGTGAGTTTCTTTGAAAAGAGTTCTAATCCATGTTTGTCTGTAATCAGCAGCACTAATCGACAACCATTTTGGTATTGAAGAAGCCTTTGTTTTGAACCTTTTGAATGATATCAATAATGTTTTCTTCTTCTGTTAATGGTCCGATACGAACTCGGTAAAGCGGATTTTGTGCCAAAGTGTCAGAAACATAAACCGGCAACAGAACCAATTTGCTTAAATCGGATGCAATATCCAGAGCTTTGGTTTTATCTGAAAAGGCACCAACCTGCAAATATTTGTACTCTTTGTCTTCCGGCCGGGTTGGTTGTTTTTCCGGTTTGTTTGCAAACTGCACTTCGGGAGATTGCAATAGTTTTATTCTGACGTTCGCCAGTCCTTTGGTGTCATAGTCAAGGGCTTTGGCTGCTGCCCAGGAAAGGTCAATGATTCGCTTGCTTTTAAAAGGCCCTCGATCATTCACTCGAACAACGACTTTTTTATTATTATCAAGGTTGGTGACTTCTACATAACTGGGAAGAGGGAGAGTCCGATGAGCCGCCGTGAGTTTGTACATATCGAAGATTTCCATATTTGACGTCTTATGTCCATGAAACTTTTTTCCGTACCATGATGCCGTTCCAGTCTGCTCAAATTCATGACTGGCATCTTCAAGATGATATGTTTTTCCAAAAACCACATAAGGCGAATGGTTACCATAGTGACTTTTAGGTTCGGGTTTGATTTCCCATTGTTGCAAAGATGATATATCAAGACTTTGATTGCTCGGAGCAGTATCTTGTTTAATTGAATAACGCCCATGATTGGTTTTTTTAACAACCTCTTTCTTTTCAGAGCAACCGGTTAGTAAAGCCAGAATTAGAATTACATAAAACTTTTTCATGCCGAAATTATAATACTTCTGATAAATTGAGCAAGTACAGTCAATTCTTCACTAAAATAAATAATTGAAAGATGCGTGGTAATTTCTTCCGGCAGCTTCCAAACCGGAAGCATGCTCACGATATTTTTTATCGAAAATATTTTCCAGCCCCAGTCTTATATTAGCACCCGAGTTTAATTTCCATGTTGAGTATAAATTGTATGTTACAAAACCACCTGTTCCAAACGGATTGATTCTTGGATCGCTGATATCTCTGCTGCTCAATCTGTTTTGTGTATCAGCAAAAATAATTTTAGGGTTAATCGTCCATCGATTTGAAAGGTGTTTTTTATATCCAATGTAACCATTTAATGGAGGTATTCTATCTGCCGGTTCTGTGAGAAGCTCACTTTTTTCTTCACCCCAGGTGTAATTCAATACCGCATCAAACTCCGAATCATCACCAAATCTATAGTTAAAGTGGCTTTCTAGACCATAAAGTCGAACATCATTTAAGTTTTGTGACTGAACGATGATTTGCCCAGAGTTTGTGGGTTCACCGGTTTCTACACTAGCTATTTTATCGTCATATTGTGAATAAAAAACAGCTAAGTCAACTGTCCAATCTGTAGAGAAATGTTTTATACCAAAATCTATTGTATGTACGGTTTCCGGTTTCACATCGTAGTTAATGACATTAAAACGATTACCCGGGCGATCCCCGACTTGTCCTAAATCAAAAATATTTGGTGGTCGAAAACCTCGTCCTAGATTGGCAAACAACCTGTTTTTGCCATCCAAATGATACAGCCATCCCAAATGCCAGGTTAAATCATCTAACTTTAAAACATCTTCGCTAGTAGAACTGCTGTTCAAATCGATTGAATAATCACTGTAGCGTAATCCAAAAACGATATCCTGATGCTCGAAGTATCTGGTCGCATCAACAAAAACTCCCCAATGACGCATGTTTGAGTCATCAGGAAATCTTGGTTCTTGTGTTGTTAACTCGCCTTCTGATAGTTTCTGTTTTGCACTATTTATCGTGTCTGAATAAAAATCTAATCCATAGACAAAGTCCAAATGATTTACTTTTTTTGTAAATGCACTCTGAAAAGAAATTTGTGAGCTTTGATTCTGTTCATAGGTTGTGGATGTTGAACCATAAGAAACCTTTTCTCTATAATCCTTAATTCTTTGCCAAGCCACATTATATGATGCTGTATCATAAACCACTGTAGGACTTAAGTCATCGAGTGTTAGATGTGTAAATTGACGTTCATTTGGAGAAAACAAAAACAAAGATGAGTCCGGTTCTGCTTGACCAAACCCAGCAACCAGACTGTCAACTCTTGGTGTTGATGGTTGATTTAGGTATTGCATGTTTAATTTGATGGTTTTTGAGTCATTAATCTTATAAATCCATTTATTATTCAATGCTTTTGAAGTGTAGGCAGTAAAAGGAATAACGCCTCCACCGCCAATTGTACGACTTCCAACATCTTGATAACTAAAACCGATTGTTGTCGCCAGTTTTTCATTTCCGGAGTCAAAAGTGACATTACTCAATGATTTTTCATCGGCTGTATCATAGGAAACAAAAAAAGAACCCTGATTTTGCCATTCTGTACCTGAGAATGTTGGTGTATGTGAAACAATATTCACCACGCCACCCAAAGCACCTCCACCATATAAAACCGATGATGGACCTCGTACAACCTCTATTTGTTCGGTAACAAATGGGTCAACAAGTGCCAAATATTGATTAGGTGCATTCCTGAAAAATGCTGTATTCAACCTCATTCCATCAACCATGTGAAGGTTTTCAGACCCCTTTAACCCTCTTATTATTGGTATTCCTTGTCCCGGAGTTGTTTGTTGGATGTAAATCCCTGCTTCTTCCCTGATTAAATCAGGAAGTAGAGCAAAACTTTTTTCTTGCAGTTTTTCTTTGGAGATTACTGATACTGCTGCTGATATATTCTCTTGTTTTTGCTGTTTTTTAGATGCTGTAACTATAACTGTTTCAACACTTTCATCGCCGTTGGTTTCTTCTTGTATTTGTCCAATTAATGCGATTAAGACAATTGCTTTGCTTATCATGGTATACTTTTTTCAAAAGTTGACTATGTTGCAATAACAACACTGAACCTTTGCTGAACAAAACCTTTAGATCATTTGGTTTTTAATATACTTAGCTATTTCCGGACTAGTTAAGGCATAAGCTTTTCTGATTTTGGTGTAAATTTCTTCCAACTGAGAGCCGTTGGATACTTCTGCTGCCAACTCCATTTTTCTGGCAAAAAAGCTAAGACCATTAGCGCCAATGTTTGCACTGGTTGACTTAAGCATGTGTGCCATTTTTTGAATTTCTTCAAACCTTTCGCCCTTTAAAGCAATACGCATTTTTTTAATCAAATCAGGGGTTTCTTTTTCGAACATTTCGAGCAATTGTACAACTTCATCTCCCATAAACTCTTTTATATTCGTCAATGATTTTGTGTTTAACCACTTTTGGTTAATCGGTAACCTCTCAGGTTTTGAACCAACTTCTTCGACTGTCTTATCTTGCTTCTCTTCAGTTTTAACTGATGTATCATCGCTCTTTGATGAAACGCTTTGCAAGACTTCGGCTGCTTTTGCAGCAGATTGATCGAATGGATCCCACTTTTTCAATGTTTTTTCTAGGATATAACGATTGAGTGGTTTGGACATATAATCGTCCATTCCTGCATCCAAACATTTCTCTCTGTCTCCGAGCATTGCATTCGCTGTCATTGCCAGAATTGGTGTTCGAGTCAAGCCCTCTTGTTCTTCCATTTTTCTTATATTCTCAGTACAACGATAACCGTCCATCACCGGCATGAGACAATCCATTAGAATCATTCTATATCTAGTGTCTTTGACTTTTTCCAAGGCCTCTTGGCCATTCATCGCAAAGTCATAATCATAACCAATATACTGAATTAGTTTTTCTGCCACTTTGAGGTTAATTTCATTGTCCTCAACCAAAAGAACCTTCTCAGACATTCCGGTCATTGAAACAGGGGCTGACGCTTTCACCGGAGCATCTGTCGCTTGTTCAGTTTCTCCTGAGAGATCTTCTGACTGGCTTTCAGGTTCTGTAATAATTCCCTCGGAGAGTTTCTCTGCTTCCGCTCTTGCGTCTCTTGAGGCTTGTAACACTTCTATTTTATTCAGAAGTTCTGATATTGAGTCTGTTTTCGAGACCAGTTTAATATTTGGTAGCTGAGGCACTCCTGCAATACGCCCGCTTTCAGTAATAATGCAAGCATACATTCCTTGCATGTTTTTGTCTTCCACCAAATCGTTACACAAGGTTCTGACTTGTTTGCCGGCTGTTTCAAAATCAATAAACAGCAAAATATTTTCTGTAGAACTGGATAATTTCTTAATGGAAGCAAAAATTTCATACGCTTGAGAAAGTCCCAGTGCTTTTTGAAAAGGAACGTTTTCTGACTTTAAGTTTTGACTCAATTTGTTGAATAGCAATGGATTGGTGTTCACCAAAATTGCTTGATATGTTGGCTTATCATTATCGCCAACACCTGTTTCTCCAACAGATTTTAGAAGTGGCAAGTCAAAATAGAAGTTACTGCCTTTTCCTTTTCCGGACTCAACCCCAATGGTTCCATTCATTAATTCTACAATTCGTTTACTAATAGCAAGTCCAAGACCAGTACCACCAAATTTTCTTGTACTCGATCCATCTTCTTGCGTAAATGGTTTGAAAATGTTGTCTGCTGTTTCTGTATCTAAACCGACGCCCTGGTCAATCACTTCAAACCGGATAATTTCTTTGGTTGGTGAATCTTTCAACTTGGAGGTTCGTAGTTTGATTGTTCCTGTATGTGAAAACTTTACTGCATTACTTAACAAATTCGACAATACTTGTCTCAATCGAGTCGGATCACCTCTCAATAATGGGCTAACGCCTCTGCCCATTTCAATCTCAATTTTAATTCCTTTTTTATCTGCCGCTTGTTTGTATGATGATTTTACAGCTTCCATCACACGCTGTATTTTCAATCCTTTCGTTTCGATGGTTAGATTTCCTGCTTCGACTTTTGAAAAGTCAAGTAAGTCATCAATGAGTTTCTGCATTTGAATTGCAGAAACATGGGCTGTGCTTAAATAGTCTCTTTGAAAATCTGTAACCTCAGAGTCCAGCAAAATATCAAGAATGGGAATAATGCCATTTAAAGGAGTTCTGATTTCGTGGCTCATCGTTGCCAAAAACTCCATTTTTGCCATTTCTGCCGCCGATAAATCGACTTTTGTTTGTCTGAGCTCTTCGAGCAAGTCTCTGTTTTTTGTCTTTAACTTGTCAATTTCGGCAATCATTTCATATTTGCCGTTATCGCCTTTGTCAGTAATAATGGCATCCTTTGTGACTATTTTCTCCTTCTTTTCAGCCGGTTTAAAAAACAGGAACAAAACAGTTAAACCGACCAATCCAACTATTAACTCGATAGCTGGTTTTGCAAAAGTGAATAGAATCAATCCACAAAGAACGGCAACCATTGGAACAATTATCATCAGACGTTTTTTGATGCTTCTGAAGAAAATCAGTCCGGCAACAATATTTGTAATTGCCGTAAGCGTGTATGCTTGTGGATAGTCCTGTAGGTCTGTCCACATAAACAAACCCCATACAACCGAAGATATCAACAAAAAGCTGGAGATGATTTGGTCTTTTTGATCATAGGTTAACTTGTTTTCAAAAAAGGGTAATTGAGTTAATACCGGCAAGAAACTTAAACCCAATGCTGAATATAGGAATACGGAGTTATGATGTGTGAGTGAATGAATCAGAGCAATGATAATTCCTGAGAGAAAAAATTTCGCCACACTGTGTTCCTGGAAGAAATCCACAATCTTGTTTAACATGGTTGCTATTTGTGTTTTTTTGATACTACATTCTAGCAAAGAATTTCTGCAGAGACAAAATTTTTGTCTTTTTACAATTCTTTACATTGTGCAATATGAGTTTTATGTTTCTTTTGTGATTACAAGGTATTCAATTTTATTGAGTCGATTGGCTTTTTTGAATACCTTTTTAGAAATTGATAGAAACCTGTAATTACAATGACAAATAAAAGCAACCAAAACAGTGCTTTGACGGGGTGCGTTGAAAACCTTGAAAGCTGATAGAAGTTTGTTGCTGAAAGATAAGCCAGTGATGTGCTCCACACAGCAGCAAATACAGCCCAACGTGAGCCAGCTTCTTTACTGATTGCAGCTATCGTAGCAACACAAGGAACGTAGAGTAAAATAAATATTAAATAGGCAAAAACAGCATATCTGTCCTGAAACTTATCTTTAATCACGCCAAATGTTTTGTTACTGACACCTTGTTGCTCTATCACGTCCTCCGTATTTGAGGAAATTGATGATAATCCTAGTGGGTCAAGTATTTGTTCGCCCAAACTGACAAAATTTGTTGCTATTGATTGAACCGATTCCAACAAATCATTTCCTATTCCTGATATGCTGATTTCCGAAGCATCTTCTTTGGCCTCACTATATAATGAATCGAGCGTCCCAACCACCACTTCTTTAGCTAAAATTCCGGTAATGATTCCAACTACCGCCGGCCAGTTTTCTTCTTCGATACCCATTGGCTCAAAAACCGGAGTCGCTGCTTTAGCAACTACTGACAGCATCGAGTTTTCTGTGTTTGAGTTGTTCCAACTAAAGTCTTTTCCTACCGAGTTTAATATTTGCAAAATTGCAGCCATTATGACTATTATTTTTCCAGCGGAAACCAAAAAGCCTTTCAGTCTTATCCATGTACCAATAAACAAATTTTTTATCCCAGGGTTTTTCCAACTGGGTAGTTCAATCACAAATGGTTCTGCTTTCCCTTTCAATACGGTTTTATGAAGCATGAGTCCGGTCAGAATAGCGACCAGAATACCCAGAAAATATAAGGCCATAACTACTAGTGAGCCAATGTGTGAGAAAAAAGCCGCTACCAACAGTGCATAAACAGATAGGCGGGCTCCGCATGACATAAAAGGAGCCATCATTATGGTAATCAACCTTTCTCTTTTTGATGATAATGTTTTTGTCGCTGCGATAGCAGGAACATTACAGCCAAAGCTAATAATTAATGGAACAAATGTCTGCCCCGAAAGACCAAGTCGTCTCATATATCCATTCATAACAAATGCCGCTCTTGCCATGTAACCGGAACCCTCAAACCAACTCAGAGCCAAATATAAGAAACCTATAACAGGAATAAAGGTTGCAACTGTTTGAATTCCACTACCAAGCCCATCTGCAAGAATGGATGTAACGCTTTCAGGCAGCCCAATCGAAGATAATAGTAATCGAGTGCCATCTATAAATATCGCTCCGGATGCAATATCAAAAAAATCAACAAAAACTGCAGAAATATTGATTGCAAAAAAGAACATGATATACATCGCAACTACAAACGATAACAATCCCCAAATCGGATGTGTGGTAAAATAGTCCAGTTTGGATTTTGCTTTTTTATTGTTTGGTTCTATGGTTTGAACAACATTTGCAATATTTTCAGCCTTTTTTAAACGATTATTAAAACACTCTTCCAGAGACTCTTTTGTTTCTTGAGTGGTTTTATGTTGTTTGTTTTGTTTTGTTTTGAAAGCTTCTTGAGGACTTCTGAGGTATTTGTTTATTGCCTCTTTTAGCTCTGTAATACCTGTGTTTTTCGTGGCTACCATTTTAATGGTTTGAACCTCGAGTATTTCAGCAAGTTTATCTTTATCGATTTGTATATTGTGCGCTTGCGCTTCATCGGCCATATTTAAGACCAACAACGTTGGAATATTCAACTCCAACATTTCAAGTGTTAAGAACAGACTTTTTTTCAAACAAGCAGAGTTGATTACATTTACAATTAAATCCGGTTTGTTATTATTCAGAAAATCGAGAACATGTGCTTCATCCTCACCTTGTGAGTCTAAAGATAGTGCAAAAATACCAGGTAAATCGACCAAACTATAACCTTGTTCCTCATAATTTACTGCACAATATTGTGAGTCAACAGTAACTCCTGACCAGTTACCTGTTTTTTTATTGAGTCCGGATATCTTATTAAAAACTGTTGTCTTTCCGCTGTTCGGATTTCCTGCCAAGACAACCAATGGTGTGTTTTCAGTATTTTTCATGGATATTTTTGTGTGGCATTGAAAACACCGCTATAGAAAACAGGAGAAAAAGCATTCATGCCATAGTAACACTAATCAGCTCGAGTAAATCTGAGCCTATTGCTATGGCTCCTGAGCCGGTTTGTATAAGTGCGCCGTGCTTATAAAGAGCCAAAAGCTCGATTAAAACACCGGTGGTTAAACCGAGTATTGCCATTCGCTGTGCCAAAGAACCTAATATTTTCAGCTCTTCAACCTTATAACTTTTTCCGGTTTGTGCCTGTGACAGTTTCAAATTTTTACATCTAAATAATAATCATTCTCATTATCTGTATGAATTTAAAAAAATCAAGTGCTTTTGATTGATAATAGGATTTTCTTGATAACGGTCAATTTATCTAGGTTGTGAGGGTTGACGTAAACAGCCCTCATTGCGGGGATTGTTTTACTCTTTACAAAGATTGTTAAAGTTATCCTCTACCATTCTCGTATGATTGTCTTTGTTTCCTTTAGCGATATCACTCGCCCAGTGTGTGCATGGTGGTTCAAACTCTTTTTCATATAAATAAGCTGCTATTTGAACCAGCATTTCATCCGGTAAAGGCATTGCCGGCATTAAGCCAAGCTCTCTGACCGGTCTTCTCATCAAGGCTTTATCCATCGTCGGTTGTTTGACCCAATTAACAATTGCTGATATAAACTCTGCCTTATCGGAATACTCTCTGATATAACGATTTTGTACACCAAAGAAAGGCGGTGCCAATGCCGGTGTGAGTTCCGGGTTATGACAGGACATACAAGCAACTATTGCTTGTTCTCCTTTTTCTGCCTCAGGAGTTAAAGCTGCTACACTTGTACTAACAATAGCTATTAAAACTAACAATCTTTTCATAAAACTTTCTCTCTTATGGTCTGCCGCACTGTTCTTGTTCCGTGTTTAATATGGAGTCAACCATATCTGCCAACTCAGGTATTTGAGCAATATAAGGCAACCCTGTTTCGGACTCATATCTGGCAACAAAGGAACGAAGGTGATTCCTCGAGCCACACAAAAGATTATCGTAAACTGCTATCACATTTTCTGAAACAGAAATATCCTTATAAATCTCAATATCTCTGATATCGGTTTCTTCAATTAATGCTCCAACCAAATAGGCTTGAACCAAACCTTGATCCGCTATTGAAACAAGCAGTTCATACAAAGCTTGTAACTCCAGATTATTATACGTTCCCTCAACACCGGTTGATGAGTCAGGAATATTATATTGCTCCATCAAGTCTAAAACTGCATCCATGTGAGTTTGTTCACTCGCCGCAATATTGGAAAACACATTAACTCCATAATCCCTGAACAGTTTTAAATAAATATCTCTAGCAAGCTTTTCCTCTTCTCTCATAAATTTCAAACCTTCTTCCTCTGTAACTGCGACGTCTTCGTTACACTCCAAACCATCGGTACGGGTCAATCTTATTAAGTCAACAACACCCGAGCCAAACGTTTCGTCATTGGAGTTATACGTCATTGTTCCTGAATCACAACTTGAAAAATTTAATGCTAGAGTTCCCCATTCGGTGACAATCACATCATCTGAAAGAAAATCATCACCCCAATTTGCTCCGCTTGTAATATGCATCGGTACAGAAATTTCTGTCACACCATATTCAAATGGTTGCGAGCCTAACAACCATACCTGTTGACCATTTTGATAGGCATACCAAGTTACTACTAAACTTGGACCTGAGCTTAACTTTGCCACCTGAAATACCGCTCCCTGTCCGGAACTATCAGTAATCCACATTCCATTTAACCCTGGTTGAATCTCAACCTCTGCCTTAACTGTATTAAAAAAAGCAATCGTAGTAATCAAAAAAACATATATCATTCTCATAACATTTCTCCTGTTATATTAGTGTTTTCTAATATAATGATTTGGAGTTAAAAACTCGTTAAGCAAGTGTTAGTTTTCTGTGAAAAATTTAAAAAGTGTGCTTACTATGATAATTGTCAAGTTTTAAAAGAACTTATAACGAACCTTTATAAGAAACATATCACTATCAACCTCATTAAAACCCGGAGTAAACAAATTGGAAATATTCATATGTGTGTCCTCAAAAATTCCGGCTCCTCTGGAATAAACAATATACAGGTTGGAAAGAGGAGCGATTTCATAGCGGTATCGCAACTGCAAAGCAGTATTTGATAAATGAAAATCTGATAAATCAGAATTTGTGGTTATCAAATCACCTGATGAATCCAATTGATAAAAACCTCCGGCATGAGCATCCATTGCCAACCATTGCAATCGGAAACGAAGCTCCTGTCGTTGGCTGAAATTTGCATTGAAATCCAGAGACGTGTCTAAAAACTTCCTGTCGTATCTGCCAAACTCGTTATCACCCAGCCAATTCAACCAGCTGTCACTGTAATTGTAAAAAATGCTGAGAGAGACACTGTAATTGTCCTTAAAAAAATAGCTGGGATGAAAATGCGTATGAACTTCGTTACCATTATGAAAAGAATCAGTTAAATTAATAAAACCATGATATCTGAACTTGTTTATATTGTTGCTTCGATAGGTAAAACCCACACCATAACCTTCATGGTAATTCACCAGACCATTATTTCTACTAATTCTGTCGTCGACACCACTTGTGGCAATAAAAGCATTCCAACTAAATGATGAGGAGTCTTTAAACTTAATCGTACTTTCGACAGACACATCGTTTGATAAAGACAATCCCTTTGCATTTTCTGTATGATTGAGATACCAATAATACTCTTTTTGCTGAATGACAGTATCATCACCAAAGTTTGTATTCTTATAAACAGACTCATAATTCAACGAGCGAACATTGTTTCTCCCTAAGTAACCAAAGTCATTAATCTCAAAATCTTCATCATAGGAACTGACCTGTAAACTTTGCTGATAGTTATCATTGATTTCATGCTCTATCTTGCTCCAAAAAGCGACTCCGGTTTTATCCAAATTATCACCGTTAAAGCTTTGTTGAATATCTGTCCCAAGAACCTGGCTTTCTACTCTTAAATTATCACCATGTAGATATTCGTGCTCAAAAGCAAAGGCTTTTGCTTCTCGGTTTATATCTTCTCTATCAACATAAGTGCCAGTGAGTCCGATTGATTGTTTTTCAGATTTAAAAAGGTATCGCCCTGCAAAAAAGTCCCGACCTTCATAGTCGTTCCCACGGGCTTCTTTAGCTGCAAGAACTCCATAAGTCATATTATCACGACTATCGGAAAATTTAACGGCTGCGTCAATTGCCGAGGAAGTATCTGAGCCCACATCAGGAGCAGCGCCAATTCTTCTGGTATGAATCATTCTCAAGCCATTGGCTCCTTTAACATCAAACAATGACTGGTTTTCGGTAAAGAAAGGTCTTTTTTCATCAAAAAAAGTTTCCGTTGCCGAAAAGTTCACAACTAGACTATCGCTTTCAACCTGACCAAAATTGGGATTTAGTGTTGCTGTAAGCTGTTTGCCGTTACCTGACTTCCAAAACACATCCGCTCCGGCGTCATAAAAGTCTTTGGAGCCAACAAAGTCATATCTTGCAACTCCATAACCAAAAACTTGTAATGATGAAGAAACATAATCTTTAACCTTTAATTCTGAAAAGCCGGTTAAAAATCTCTGTCTGTTATCGTCAATTGCGATATTGGCAAACTTCTGGTTGGTGTTAACTGATGTGCGACTCACATACCACTTTAGTGTTCTTTCTTGTTCGTCATTATTTTTCATGGAAACAATATCCCATGGAATCAGAACTTCACTCACCCAGCTTGTTTCGTCAACGATGCTTTTTGCAATCCAGTTTCCATCCCACTCGCTGGAATAATTTTTTTCATCACTATAAATTCCATCTCTCATAGAGTTGCCGGCTCCTATTTCAAAGGAATAGGCTGTAATTCCGTTTGTTGCGAAATCAATCACGATTTGATTCTTGTCGGAAAGAATACTTTGGTCTCTGGCAGAGCTGTCGGAGTTTATTGAATCTTTTGGTTGATAGTTGATAATTCCGAAATATATGCCCTTGCTGTCTGAAGCAACAAAAACTTCTGTTTGATACTCCGGAAGGCTCAAAGTATAAGGGTTGACCACCATAAAATCTGTAAATTTTTGTGCGGACTTCCAGATTTCTTCGTCAAGCTTTCCATCTATTTTAACTTCAGCAATAGATGATGAACAGATTACAAATAGTAAAAAGTAAATGATTCTTAATTTCATCACGGCATTTTATCATAGTGATCTTTGCTCAATAACGACAATTTGTGATGCTTATCACATTTCGTTTACAGCTTGGGTTAATTTTGTATTCACCACCTGTCTATAAAATGCTCTCTATGAATTAATAATTGAGGTGTAATATGAAAAATTTAATTTTAATTGGTGGTCTGTTGGTTTCTACTTTTTCTTTTTCTCAAATCAACGAGCCCTTTCATAAAGAAGTGATTAAGTGTGGAAAAAACGGTTGTGAGGTGGTTTGTAACGAGCCTGGCCAAAGATGGGCAACTTATCTGGAGTCAAAAGGTGATATTGAAGTGACATATTTCAATAACGGTACCAGACAATTAAAAGCTGATGTCGGAAATGGCGAATATACCATTCTTGATACTAACCCATCTTACCAAACTTGCAGAATCACCGGAGTGGCAAAATAATCACGATTAAAACAAGTCTGACACATTATTGACACATTTTGTCAATTATAATAAGATTGTTATCGGTTTAGGATTGAGTCAATCCTGAGTGTTTTAAATTTAAATTAAGAGAAATAGGGGATAGTTTATGCGTACTGCAGCAGGTGTTATTTTAATTATTGCGGCTGTTTTCAATTTGGTTGCTGGCCTGACTTGGCTTGGTGGTGGTGCTTTAACCCAAGGTGTTTCTACTGGCATGAGTCAAGTGGCTACACAAATGGAAAAAGAATCCGGGTCACAAATGACAGCGGAGCAAAAAGCTCAAATGGAAAAATTCCAGGATGAGGTTGGTGGATCTGGTATCGGCTTTATGGCTTTTGGCGTGTTTTTGCTAGTTAGTGTTGGTATTTTAATTGCCGGTGCTGTTTTCTTGTTCCAAAACAAAAAAGCACAGTTTATTATGATTGCTGGAGGAATTGCTGTGCTAGCCGAGGTGTTGGGTAGCTTAATGTCTAGCTTCGGGGTTACTAATATAATTGGTCTTGTTGGTGGGGTTATGGCGATTCTGGCTGCAAAGTCCATGGGAACAGGTCCGGCTCCTGAACCAGCAGAGTAATTGTGAGTTCATTTCGTCCGGGCGTATTTAACACTTTAGTTCGTCAGGACATATATTATTCATTGAAAAGCGCCAGAGGCTTATTGTTTCTGGTGTTTTTTTCTGTGTTTTGGTTGTGGGTTTTATGGAAACTCAGTAGCGGAAACGCCAAAATGCTTTCCAATGCTGAGACCGGATTTATTCTTTCCTTATTCATTGATCCGAAAGTGATTCAGTCTTTATTTGTTGGCAGAGCTCCGACGTTTTCTGCTTATTTTTATCTGGCAATGTCTTCTGTTCCAATGTTTGTGCTTCTAGCAGCTAGTGATCAAACTGCTAATGATATCGGAAGTAAATATTTAAGGTTCTTAACACCAAGGTGTAACCGACTTGAGATTTTTGTTGGACGATTTTTTGGAGCAACCATTCTGATATCGTTTGCATACATTTTGGTGACAATTATTGCGGCATTGATTTCTATGGCTGTTGATAACAATGGAGTTTCACTCGTGCTTGCAGATTTGCCGTTGGTTTTGGTTTCTTTGGTTCTCTATTTAATTCCTTTTGTTGCCTTTATGTCTTTATGCTCTGTCATTGTTGGTTCTGCCGGCTTGTCGGCTCTTATGGGAGTGAGTGTTTATGTTGTGATGCTTGTCATCATTAGCGTGATAGGAATCAAATCAAAAGATTTTGCAGAAGTCATTTCATACATCATTCCAAACTCTACCAAGTTTCAGTATTTGCAATTGAGCTGGGTGAAAATGATGGGCGCTTCACTGCTTGTTCCGATTTATGTGGTGGCATACGGCTTATTGGGCTGGATGATTTTTTCCAAAAGAGATATATGATGTCTGAAAATATTATCGAAACAAACGGACTTGCCAAAAGTTTTGGAAACCAATGGGCTTTATATAACATCAATGTCAATGTAAAGAAAGATATTACAACAGGGCTGGTGGGGCCAAATGGAGCCGGGAAAACAACTTTGTTTTCATTATTTTGTGGTTTTCTTAAACCAACCAAGGGTTCTGTCAAAATTCTTAATCATGAGCCTGATCACCCGCTGCTTCGTGGGCGAATCTCAATCTTGCCACAAGATGCCTCATTATTAAAAACAATTCCTGTCGGCAAGCAGCTGACGATGTTTGCTGAACTCCAGGGCTTCAAAAAAAGATTAGCCGTTGAAGAAGCGGAGAGGGTTTTGGAAATGGTGAATTTGTCATCTTCCAGACATAAAACCGCCGATCAATTAAGTCATGGAATGCTCAAGCGAATTGCCATTGCACAGGCATTTATCGGAACTCCTGATCTGATATTGCTTGATGAACCAACAGCCGGACTTGACCCCGGAACTACTGATAATATCAAATCAGTCATTCGCTCACTCAGCAAAAACACATCAATAATAATTACTTCCCATAATCTGGAAGTCATCGAGGATTTGTGCCAACAGGTCATTATTCTCAAAGAAGGCCGCCTACATTCCGATGAAAAAGTGTCTGATTTAACGGCTCGAACCAAGGCCTTAACATTCCGATTAGAACAAGATGCCGATAATTCCATTAGAAGTGTATTAAAAGCTCTTGATATCGTTACCGAAGTGAAGCTGGGGAAACCAGGGCAGCACAGGTTGGTTGTTCATTACTCAAGTGATGCCGGACAAATGGCAGAAATCGAAATCATTAAGTGTTTGGCAGAAAACAACATTCCATATCGTGAAATGATTCGAGGTGAGCGACTCCAAGAGTCTGTCACTGACAGGCTTGGCTAGGACGGTTCAACTTTATCTTTTTCAACTGCTACTTCCGGTTCCAGTAAGTTTAAAACACTATGGCGAATTCGTTTGGATAGAAGTTGCTTGGCTCCCAAATAGAAAGTTTTGAGGTTTTCGGTAAAAATAATTCTTCCTTCGGCATCAGTCTCTATCACTTTTTCGTTTTTCAGGTTAGTTATATAACCTTTAAATAAAGACTTATCAAAAAAGTCCGGCGAGTTAAAACCGTATAACAAATTCAACTTGCTTGCGGTTTTATGACAAAGTGTTTCAAGCTGAGGTGCTGTTATTTGTTCCGAGCCTTGACGACTCAATACAGCAATAACAAGGAAAAATCGTTCATAAGTCTGCATCACCGCATTTGCCAAAACGCGTAGTTTTCCGGCTTCCAGGCTTCCTCCGGGATGTCTTTCGACGATTCGACCGACTGATTTTAAAACCTCTAATTGTTTTAGAACTTGTAAAGTTTGTCGTCCATATTCGAGAAACTCATCAGTAGTCCAGTGTAAAAATAGTTCGTTTTTGATATAAGGGTAAACAACGCCCATTAAACGTAAAATTTGTTTTCGAGGCAACTGCCTTTGATTCACCAAACTCATAGCAATGAATGAACTGGAAGCAAACAGATGCAAAATATTATTCCGATAATACGTCATCAGAATTCCTTGCTCCTTTTTAACCCGGATCACATCACCTAAATCATGAGACACCACTTCGATGAACCCTAATTTTATACCCAAATCAAAAATTTCATCGATAGTGAGTGCTGTAACTGTCACTCTTTTGGAGTAGGGTAATAATGTTAATAATTGACGATAAAGCTCTATTTGTTGGGATAAGTTATCAGCTGATGCCGAATGATTTGGAGTTGACAATAGTGCAACAGCTAGTAAGTTGATTGGATTTACATGGGCAGCCGAGTTAATTCTTTGCATGATTTCAGTCCCACACGCATCCACAAGGTTTTTAAACCACTCCGGTTTTTTATTACTTTTCATGGTAATACTTTTCCAGTTTGGCTTGAATTGATCCAACAAGTCGTCAAGCATTATAGGTTCAGAAAAATTAACTGTTAAACGCCCGTAATCTTGTTTCAACAGTTTTCTGGCCTTTAACAATCCACCGATGGACTCGCTTTTTTTGGATTTTCCACCGAGTTCATTCTGGTATGAGCCTCCCTCCATGAGTTTTTCGTAACTCAGATTTGCCGGCTGAAAAATAACCGGTTTATTGCGTTCGTTCAAATAGCTTTTTATTGTCATTGCCAACATTCCGGCTTTTGGTTGAAGTAATCGACCGGTTCTGCTTCGAGTGCCCTCGATGAAATATTCAATGGAGATTCCATGGGTGAGTAAGGCGCTCAAATATTCTGAGAAAATTGTTGAATACAGAGCGGAATTAAATGAACGGCGAATAAAAAAAGCTCCGCTTCGACGTAAAAACGGACCAACCACAGGCATATCTAAATTAATTCCGGCAGCTATGTGTGGCGGAACAACGCCTCTTTCATGCAAAGCATACGACATAATGAGATAATCAATGTGACTACGATGGCATGGTGTATAAATCACCTCGTATTTTTGAGCGTCAGCTCTGAATTCCTCAAAGTGGTTGAAAACCACACCGTTATACACCTTAGTCCAAAAACGAGTCAGCATTTTGGCAAATAAGCTGACAATTGAATACGAATAATCTGAGGCTATTTCACGAATGATTTTCTTAGCTTCTCTGTGAGCTTTTTCTTTGCTGATTTTTTTTCTCAGAGAGTATTTTTCAATCTCTTCTTTGACAGCGGGGCGGCTTAATATGTTTTTGGCAACTGTTCTTCGATGCGACAAATCGGGACCAACAACAGATGTCCTGACTCGATGAAAGTGAACTTGTAAAACTCTTGATATTTTTTTTGATAAATCTTCAACGCTTGATTCTTTGTCGAGCTCCTTATTGAGCAATATTGGCTGGCTGAATTGCAGTTTGGTATTTTTCCCATGAATCAGTATGGAAAAAAACTTTCTGAGTCTCCCTCCAATTGCCCAATTTTCAGAAAATAATATTTTGAAAAAACCACTGTTTTTGTTGGGAGCCATACCAAAAAAAACCGAGACAGGTACTAGTTGCACTTCTCTTTGTTGATTTTCCTTTAAAGCATTCAAAACATTAACAAGGTTATTTTGGAAAACGGAATACGTTGGAACTCGATTCCAAAAACCTTTAAGTCTTTTATGAGCCATCACAGAGTTGACTTTGTTCCAATCGGCTGGAATGTTTTTATAAACAAAGCCCTGCTTTTGGCTTTCTGTTTTAAGAACGACTCTCGAGACAAGAGAGTTGTTATCCAAGACATAAATGATGGGTTTTTCATTATCAATTCCGAGTTTTTTTAAATCATCAGGGATGATTTTAACCTTGACTCGAAGTGATAATATTTTTGCTAGAAGAGACATGTAAATACAAAAGTGGCCGGAAGTAACTCCGACCACTTCATATCAAACGAATTCGTGTTATTATTTTTTAGCTGTCCATTTGTCGTTGAGTTTCACCATTTCCACATTTTGGCTGAATGTTTGACCCAAAAACTCATAGGCAACTTTCATAGTTGCCGAATCGCCGTTTTCTTGCACGTCGCTGACTTCGATTGAGTCAAGCATGTCATCAATTGAAATTCCATAAGCACCAATGACGTTTTTGAATCCGCCTAAAACAACTCCGGCTTTACCCATTGCTTGATCAAAAGACATTGCTTGAAGTTCATCCAGCGACGAAACATTCAGGCTTTTTGCCGTATCAACCGCAGCTGTAACTGCTTTTCTGGTAATTTCTTCACTCAAAACATCATTTTTGCTCAAAAAGTCAATCATTGCATTCGCAACATTGATAACCGTTTCTTTTTGGTCTTCAGGAATTTCAGAGTTTGACTGAACGCCCTGTGCAACCATTCCTTTACCCATCATCAAAGCCATTGAAAGTTGTGGTTTGATTTGTTCCAGTTGCGGAGTTACCATTGCCATGATTTGATCAACGGCTCCCTCACTTGTTAACATTTGCATGGTTTGAGCAAATTGTGCTTTGTCACTTTCTGACGGGTTGCCTTTTTTGTTCTCAAACTCAGAAACCGCTTTGTTATATTCTTCGTCTGTGAGACTCAGTTTCATAATGGCATTCACATCATTGTTTTTCAAAGACTGAACCATTGACATCAAAGCTCCATCAGGGCTGTTTGTGTTTATCTCTGTTTTAGATGCGTCTTTGTCTCCACAAGCCTGAAGCAAAGCGATTAATGCAACAGCAACAAACAATTGTATTTTTTGTTTCATTTTGTTTTCCTATGTTTCAAATCAATCCGTCTATTATCTCTTATGTTGTTGGTTTAACTCAAACTTTTGGTATGTTTTATAAAATATATCGAGATAAATCTTCGTTTTGAGCAAGCTCTGCGAGGTTCTTATCAACATGAGTAGCATCAATCACATACTTCTCACCGGAGTTATCCGAGCTGATGAATGACACTTCATCGAGCAGCCTTTCCAACACCGTGTGGAGTCTGCGAGCTCCAATGTTTTCGGTTTTTTCATTCACTGCGAAAGAAACCTCAGCAATTCTTTTAATACCTGAGTCGGTAAACTCAAGCTCAACATTTTCAGTACTCATCAAAGCCACATATTGTTCCGTCAAAGATGCTTCCGGCTCGGTTAAAATTCTGGCAAAATCATCGGCTGTCAACGCTCTGAGTTCTACCCGAATCGGTAAGCGACCTTGCAGCTCCGGAATCAAATCTGATGGCTTCGCCAAATGAAACGCTCCTGAAGCAATGAATAACATGTGGTCTGTTTTAATCGCACCATAGCGAGTGTTTACAGTGCTGCCTTCGATAAGAGGTAATAAGTCTCTTTGTACGCCTTCGCGAGAAACCTCTCCGCCGGTTCCATAAGATTTAGCGACTTTATCAATTTCATCAATAAAAATGATGCCGTTTTGTTCCGCATTCTGAATTGCAGTTTGTTTGATTTCATCATCATTGATTAGTTTGGCAGCTTCTTCACTTTCAAGAATAGGCAAAGCCTTTTTGATGGTGAGTTTTTTGGTTTGTTTCTTTTTTCGCCCAATATTTTCAAACATTCCTTGAAGTTGGTCTGTCATTTCCTCCATTCCCGGAGGAGCCATGATTTCGACGCCCAGACTCGTTTTAACCTCGATTTCGATTTCTTTATCGTCCAAATCGCCGTTTCGGAGCTTGTCTAAAAACTTTTGTCGAGTCGAATTGTTTTTTGACTCAACCTCTTCACCGGGAATAGGGGACGGAGATTTTGGTATTAAATAATCCAGCACCCTTTGTTCTGCGGCTGCTTCGGCTCGTGCTTTTACCTTTGTGACCGCTTGCTCTCTACGCATTTTGATAGAGTTCTCAATTAAATCGCGGATAATCGACTCAACGTCTTTACCAACATACCCAACTTCGGTAAATTTGGTTGCCTCAACCTTAATGAACGGTGCGTCTGCCAAAATTGCCAACCGGCGAGCAATTTCGGTTTTACCAACGCCTGTCGGGCCAATCATTAAAATGTTTTTCGGGGTGATTTCAGCTCGCATTTTTTCCGGAAGCTGCATTCTTCTCCAACGATTTCTCAATGCGATAGCAACCGCTCTTTTTGCTGATGCTTGTCCGACGATGTGTTTATCGAGCTCTTGTACAATTTCTCTGGGCGTCATGTTTGACATTGTGTTTTTCCTTATGTATTTAGTTCTTCAATGGTGTGATTTTTGTTGGTATAGATACAAATATCCGCAGCGATTTCGAGTGATTTTTCAACAATTTCTCTAGCGGATAAATCTGTATTTCTCATGAGGGCCAATGCGGCGGATTGCGCAAAAGCGCCTCCGGAACCGATAGCAATTAGTCCATGCTCGGGCTCTATCACATCACCGTTGCCGGAAATAATTAAAGAGGTTTCTTTATCGGCAACTGCCAATAACGCCTCCAGGCGTCCGAGCCTTCTGTCGGTTCGCCATTCTTTTGCCATTTCAACAGCTGAGCGAACCAGATGGCCAGAGTGTTTTTCGAGCTTAGCTTCAAAAATTTCAAATAAAGTGAACGCATCTGCGGTTGCTCCGGCAAATCCGGCAATCACTTCGTTGCGATAGAGTCTTCTGACCTTTCTGGCGTTACTTTTCATTACTGTATTTCCAAGTGTGACTTGTCCGTCTCCGCCGATAACGACTTGGTTTCCTTTTCTAAATCCTACTATTGTGGTTCCCCGATAGGCATGCATGCTTTGTGACATAATCTTTTTCCGGTTTTTATATGTTTTGGCTCAATTCGCCGTAAAAATCTAATTTTGGGTTTTTGTCAGGGTTTTCAAGTTTTTGTTTTTGTCTCTAGATTATTTTGTTTTTTTTTGATATAAAACATATCTGTGACCAGTATTTGAATTCTTTGATTAAAAACATTTCAATTGTTTTTGTACTTTTTGTTCTGCTGTTTGTTTCTCAGACAAAGGCTGAAGGTCTTCCCATTAAAAACATTCCGGCAAAATCTTATAACAGCAAAAGTGGTCTCGCCAACGACAATGTTCAGCATTTGATTCAAGATGATGAAGGTTTTATCTGGGTGGGAACAAAAAACGGGCTCTCTCGTTATGACTCCTCCAAGTTTGTAAACTACTTTAAAGACAAGTCCGACCCTGATTCTCTTCCTGAACCCTATATTGAACAAGTTATGTCAATGCCGGATAATAAAATCTGGCTGTCTGTTAGTTCCGTTGGTATTACAATTTTTGATAAGTTTACCAAAACTTTTAGCAGTAATGTCAATCGTGACTCAGATTTATTCAAGCTGCCTAACTCCAATCTATTCGGCATGGACAATGATCAATCCGGAAATGTCTGGTTTTCTCTTTATGGAGAAGGTGTTTATATGTGGGATACCCAAAAACAGACATTCACTAAACATTTGCCATCGAATGAAAATGCTTGGCTAACATCCAATAAAACCTATGAGCTTTTGATTGATAGCCGAAACAGACTTTGGGTTTCTACGGTTGATGCTAAAGTCTTTCTATACGAAATTGATACCGGAAGTTCCAAAGTGTTTGATTTTTATATGGGACAAGAGTTCGGAGATGTAACTCCCATCTATGGTTTTACAGAATCTCCTGCCGGAGAAATTTATGCCGGAGGCTTTCCCGGAGCGTTTAAATATAATGAAACAACCAAAGAGTTTGATGTGCTGATATCAAAAGCCTCTCTCTCCAAGTATCATGATAATACTGCGACATCCGTCCGGCGAATCATGATAGACCGGCATAATAATATTTGGATTGGAACGACGTCGTCATTGGTTTTATTCACTAATAACAACCTTTATAAAGTTCAACTCTTTGAAAATGGAGAAAAGATTCGCCTTCAGGGTACGGTGAATGGGTTAGTTGAGGGTGATGACGGCAACATCTGGGTTGGCACCGAAGATTCCGGGGTTGTAAAGTTAGCTTCTGACTGGAACCGATACAATATTTATTTTCCGACTCAAGTTGCTGATGAACAATCTTACGTTACCACTCAAAGAGCCTTTGTAAGCGATAAAAAACTTTGGATTGGAGAGTTTCCTCAAAAAGTTGAGCTATATGAGTTTTTCAGTAATGAACTTAAATTTGTCAATTCGTACTATTCTGACAGAAGCAAAGAATCTGCGAAAATAGATGCTATTTTTGCGGATAAGGAAGAAATAGGTTTTCTTTGGGTTAGTACTGTTAGTGGTGTTGATAAAATTAATCTGGAAACCAGTGAAGTTTTCAGTGTAATTGAAATGAGTGGTAAACGACTAGACAGCGCACGAAATTTATACCGGGACACTGAGTCCAATCGCTTTTATTTTAACCTGTTTGATGAAGAAACTCTGGGCTATTTTGACAAAGATGAAATGATAGCTCGCTTGATTCCAAACAAAGAGACAAACCAACTCAAAGGAAATATTGTCAACCAGCTTGATAAAGGTATTGGCGAAACATTATGGCTTGCAACGACCTATGGAATAGAGGCCTTAGACCTTAATACGCTTCAAATTAAAGAGGTTTATCGAGACTCTGCCGGCCATCAAATTACCGGTTTCTATATTGAGTCCAATGAAAAAAATGTTTGGGCTATTATAAATGGTAGTCTTGAGCTACTCATTTGGGATGGAGTTAAGCTATCAGCCTCAAATCAAAGTTACTCTCATATTTTGCCGACTGTTTCCTTATACCAAATTAAAAGCATTAAAGATGATGTAATGCTCATTCGTACTCTCGACTCTGGCGTTGTCGAGATGGACATCAAAACAAAAAGTTACAGCGTTTACACAACTGAAAATGGGCTGCCATCAAACGCAATCGTTGACATATTATCTGTAGATGGAACACCTGTGATAGTCACAGAAAAAGGAATTGCTGTCTATAACAGCTCTTTTCAAAAACAAACTCCCAATAAGCCGAACTTAATAATTGATGATATCAAATATAATCAAACTCAAATCAACCTCAACGATGCGTTGATTCTGGACTATAACTATGGTGCCTTGAGTATTGATGCAACTTTATTATCTTATACAAGCTCTTCTTCCGTTGAGTATCAGTATTTACTTGAAGGATTGAACAAACAATGGATTAGCACAGGAAATGACGGCAAATATTCTTTTTTGAATCTGGCTTCCGGAGATTATAACTTCAAAGTCCGCGGGCGCGGAAATTATGGAGCCTGGTCTGATCCAAAAGAGTTTTCTTTCAAGGTTAATCCGCCTCCATGGAAAACCACTTGGGCCTATATGCTTTATTTGTTGGCTTTGTTGAGTATTGTATTTACAGCGGTTTACCTATACCGAAGAAAACTTTTATACGAAAATGAAATTGTTCGACAACAAACCCAGAAACAATTGGCAGACGACGCCAGCAAAGCAAAAAGCGAGTTTTTAGCTCGTGTAAGCCATGAGATCAGAACTCCTCTTAATGGTGTATTAGGAATGAGTGAGCTTTTGTTATCAACAGAAATGAATGATGAGCAAAATATTTATGCAGAAACCATTATCACATCCGGTAAACACCTGCTTGATATTATCAACGACATTCTTGATTTATCAAAAATAGAGGCCGGAAAACTAGAGCTGGAAGAAGCTCCTCTTAACCTGCTTTCTTTAATTGATGAAATAGCAAACGCTTTTTCATCACAAGCGAAACAAAAAAACATTGTTTTTACATGTTGTGTTAGTCACAATTTAGACATTAAAAGATCTGGTGATCTTGTTAGAATTAAACAAATCTTTTTTAATCTCTTAAGCAATGCTTTTAAATTTACCGAGAAAGGAGAAATCAATCTTTTTGTTCAATCAGATGAGGATAATCCTAACGTCATTGTTTTTAGATTGGTTGATACCGGCATCGGTATCAACGCTGAGTTAATCGAAAACCTTTTCAACCCTTTTGTACAGGCCGATTCAAGCATTACCCGGAAATATGGTGGAACCGGTTTAGGGCTTGCTATTGTCAAACAACTTGTTGAAAAAATGAACGGGGAAATTAGCCTTGAGAGTGACGTCAATAAAGGTAGTGTTTTTACTGTGAAGTTGATGATGAATAAGGTAGATGCATTGGAAGAGACGCTTTTACCACAAATAAACAAACACTCCTGTCTTGCAATTAATAACAACAACATCAAACTCTGCTTACAAGAGTATCTCCAGTTCTGTGGAGTGACATTTAGTGAAACTATAGTCTCTACGATGGATATTTTATTTGTTGACTGTGTTTCAAAACTAACTGACTCTCAATCTGCTGGCTTGTTAGAGGCTTGTGAAAAACAAACACCTGTCTGTTTGATTGGTTACAATTCCGAATATATTGATACCGAGTTATTAAACAAACTAAAAAGCTGCCAATTGCTTTTTTTACCATTGACTCATGACAAAGTATTATCTGTTTTTCAACCTCAGCAAACTACTGAAAAAACATTCTACAATTCAATTCAGCCTGTTGGTGTTTCCTACAAAATTCTCGTGGTGGAGGATGACTTGGTTAATCAGCAGGTGAGCATTGAAATGTTAGAAAAAATGAATCATCTTGTAGATGTGGTGGATAATGTTGATGAAGCCTTAGTCATGCTTCAGCGAAACAGCTATGATTTATTATTAACAGACTACCACTTACCGGGTAAGGATGGGCTGGAGTTAGTTTCTCTTTGGGATAATCCGCAAAAGATCCCTATTCTTGTGATTACTGCGGATTTAACCGATGAGGTCCTCATTCGTTGTAACAAACAAGGTATTGATGAAATTGTGACAAAACCTTTTACCAAGAAGCAATTAACAAATGCCATTTCTCTTGCCTTCAAGAAACGTCTTTAGTTGTGTTATAGTATAAAGAACTTTTGGGTTTCCGCTTAAATTATTAAAAATAGGAGAGTTCTGATGAATGATGAAAAACGCAAAGGTATGAAGCCTATTCCTCCAAACTTAAGCAAATATCTGAATGAAGATCAAATGTATGAACTTCGTACAATTGAAAAATTTGGTTGGAGTATTAAGTTTATTCGTCGCCCGATGTTTCAAGAGCCTGTTGATGTCGTTGTGGGTCCGGATGGAAGGTCTATCGGAATTTTAGAACAAGACGGGCGATTAAACCTTGAGCCGGATATTGAGATTAGAGATTAATTCTCTTTTTGCTGTTTAATTATTAGGAAATCTATTTGCGTTATTTATGAGACACTATGGTTATGACTTTATAAAATCGAGTGGTTCTGACTACTCAATTCGGCCTGCTGTAGAGTGGATTTTTTTTGTGGGTGCTCCGATTTTGCTTCCTCTTGCTATTCTATTGCCAAAACACGCTTCAGGTATTTTTGCATCTTTTCTGTTGTTGCTTTTTATCTATGCAGTTCTTAGTATTCTTGCAGAAATTATTCCAAAACTAGCTTATTACATATCATGCATGTTTTCATTTGTAACTACATGTGTTTTTGCTTTTTATGCTGTTCTTTCTTTAGTTAAAACAAAAAAGAGTTTCTCTGAATTTAGTGCTTTTATACTGCTTTCTATTTTTTTTGGTGGAATCTATTGGATTAGCACAAAGCTATTAATAAAACAGGTTCAACGATAGAAACAGAAACCCGTAGTATGATGAGCGATTCTTGTTGTGATTTCTTGAGCAGAAAAAAGAACAGCTGAGAAAACGAATGGTACTTCAGCTGTTCTTAAATTTGGTTTATAAGCGAACGATATTTTCCGCTTGAGGTCCTTTTTCACCTTTAGCAACTGTAAATTCAACAGCTTGGCCTTCTTTCAGAGTTTTAAACCCTGATCCTTGTATTTTGCTAAAGTGAGCAAAAACATCTGCTCCGTTTTCTTGTTGAATAAAACCGAATCCTTTAGACTCGTTGAACCACTTCACGGTTCCCTTAACTGTATCTGACATTGTAAATATCCTGTTGTATTAATAAAACTACGCCGTTGCCGGCTTTTAAAAAAGGCTGAAATTGGAACTAGAACTTTAAAAGCTGCATGACGAAGTGTTGCAATGAATACAGCGTGATGGAGGTTTAAAAATACAAGACTCACTTTCTTGCCGACACTGATTATACTGATTAAATAAAATAATGTCGATTTTTATAGTCTTTCGCTTATTTTTTTACTCTATATGTGCTTAAAGATTGCTCAATCATGCTTTTTTCCGTTGTTTTTTCCGGAAAAAGCCAATAACTGGGAGCAATTATCGGAGCTACTGAGTTCACCTCTATTTTGATAATGCTTTTAATCGGATAGTTATCGCCTGATAAATGTTTTAGTTCTTTGAGCAGATGAACAAAACTCTTTTCTTCCGGTGTAACAACTTCAGCAACCCCTTTGAGTTTGTAACCCTTTTGTTTAAATATATCGACAAAGCTGATACATACGTGTTTGTTTTTATTTATGTTGTTAACGCTGTTTGGAGAAGCGACATTTGCGATTAATAAAGAGTTATCATCATAGGCATCAAAGATTTCTTTTGGGGAAACATTTGGTTCTCCATTTTCATTACTGGTTGCCAGCCAGCACAAAACGCTTTCTTTGATTGATTTTTTTACATCTTCGTTCATCATTTTCTTTCACTAAACTGTTTTCCGCTAATGAGCCTCGTCCCAATTATCGCCAATCCCAATATCGACCTTCAACGGTATAGATAATTGAACTGCTTTTTCCATCAGATTTTTTACCAATACCGCTAACTCGTCTTGTTTCTCTTCCCTGACTTCAAAAACCAGTTCATCATGCACTTGCATTATCATGCGTATATCAGGGTTGTTTTTGATTTCTGCAAAAACTTTGAGCATCGCTTGTTTAATTATATCAGCGGCTGTTCCTTGCATCGGAGCATTGATTGCTGCGCGTTCGGCTCCGGCGCGTATGCGTCCGTTGCGATTTTTGATTTCCGGAAAGTACAAACGACGACCAAAAAGAGTATCAACATAAGCGTTTTCTTTGGCTTGTTCCTTAATCGTTTTCATGAACTCTGCTACTTTCGGATATTGATCAAAATAACGATTCATGTAATCCTGTGCCTCTCCACGCTCAACCCCCAGTTGCTTTGCCAGTCCGAATGCCGACATTCCATACATCAAACCAAAGTTGATTGCTTTAGCAGCACGGCGTTGATCTTTGCTCACCTCTTCGATTTCCACACCAAAAACCTGCGACGCTGTGCGACTGTGAACATCTTGGTCTTTGGCAAATGAGTCTAACAGCTTTTCATCTTTGGATAAATGCGCCATAATTCTCAACTCAATCTGCGAATAATCTGCTGCCATGATTTTAAAGCCTTCGGGTGCAACAAATGCCTGTCTGATTTTTCGACCCTCTTCGGTACGAATTGGAATATTTTGCAGGTTTGGATTCGTGCTGGAAAGTCTTCCTGTTGTTGCAACCGCTTGATGATAAGAGGTGTGTATGCGCCCGGTTCTTGAGTTGATTTCCTGCGGAAGTTTGTCTGTATAGGTTGATTTGAGTTTACTAAAAGAGCGGTTGTCGATAATGATTCGAGGCAACTCATAGTCCTCAGCCAGTTCTTGTAAAACATCTTCCGATGTCGAGGGTTGTCCGGTTGGCGTTTTTTTTATGACCGGAATATTTTGTTCTTCAAACAGTATTTCCTGTAATTGTTTAGGTGAGTTAAGATTAAATTCACGGCCAACAAGTTCATAAGCCTGTTGTTCTAACTGTGCGATTTTGATAGAAAGTTCTTCAGATTGTTTTTCTAAAGTTTTTGAATCGACCAGCACTCCGGTTTGTTCCATCTTAGCCAAAACTTGGATTAACGGCATTTCTATTTCACGATAGACTTTCAGTTGCTGTTGCTGTTGATGTTCTTGCAATTTTTTACTCAACTCCAAATGCAATTGCAGCGTAATATCTGAATCCTCCGCAGCATATTGGGTTGCAACATCAACCGGCACTTCAGCAAATGAAATTTGTTTCGCTCCTTTTCCACAAATGTCTTCATACTTAATGGTTTGTTTTTGCAGATACTGCATTGCCAATGTATCCATGTCGTGTCTGCCGTTGGTGTCCAGAACATACGATTCCATTAAGCTATCATCACTGAGATTGTTAATTTCAATGCCATAATTAGACAAAACATTCATATCATACTTAAAGTGCTGACCTATCAGTTTTATCTCTGGGTTGTTTAATAAAGGTTCGACTTGATTAAGAACGCTTTGTAATTCCAGTTGATTATCAAGTATTTTCAATTGCTCTTCTGTTTTTTCCACATGAGCGATTGGAGTATAGGCCGCTTCCCCCGGTTTGCAGGAAAATGACATGCCAACAATTTCGGCTTGCATGGAGTCCAGAGAAGTTGTTTCCAAATCAAAAGCGATTATTTTTTCATTGCGAATTTTTTCAAGCCATTGTTCTAGTGTTTTTTCATCACGAATCGTTGTGTAGTTTTTTTCAGATTGAGTTTCCGTGTCTGTTTCAGGTTCAGTGCTAACCTGTGAAAAAAGGTCAGTTTGTGTTTCCCTTTGTAACGAACGAATACCAAACTCTTGTGCCAAAATATTTAGTTGTTCGACATCTTCACCATTTATCGTTAAGTCTTGCACCTTGCAATCAAGGGGAACGCTTGTATCTATTGTTACCAGTTGTTTGGAAAGTGGAATTTGCGGTATCGCCTCACGAAGATATTCACCAACTTTTCCTTTGACCTGATTTGCATTTTCAATAATATTATCCAATGTTTCGTGCTCTTCAAGCCACTTGACGGCGGTTTTCGGTCCGACTTTATTCACGCCGGGGATGTTGTCCGATGTATCTCCTATCAATGTCAGATAGTCGATAATTTGGTCAGGGCGAACACCAAACTTCTCTTTAACTCCATCAATATTCATTGACGTTTTTCGCATGGTGTCTATTAGCATCACATCATCATTAACCAGTTGTGCCATATCCTTATCGCCCGATGAAATCACTGTTTTAAAACCAGCCTGGCTCGCCATCACTCCCAGTGTTCCCATCACATCATCGGCTTCGACTCCTTTGATTTCAAGTAGTGGCACACCGAGTGCTTTGATAATATCTTTGGTTGGCTGAATTTGATTGCGTAAATCATCTGGCATCGGCGGGCGGGTGGCTTTGTATTGGTCATACATATCATGCCGAAAGGTTTTACCAGGAGCATCAAAGACAACCGCCATGTATTTCGGATCATATTCTTTTATCATGCGATTAATCATATTAATCACACCATAAATCATACCGGTTGGTTCACCTTTATGGTTTTTTAATCGTTGAAGAGCAGGAACAAAGTGCGCACGGTAAAGATATGCAGATCCGTCGACCAAATAAAGTGTTTTTTCTGACATTGTGGTTGAGTTGTTTGTGATGTGTCAATTTTAACACTTTATTCAGCCAACGGGAGGTGGTCGGTTATTTTTTTCTGTCTCCGTGTATGCGATAAACTTCTTTCCAAACTTCAGGATTGTCTTTGTCCTGAAACTCCATTTTCCAATCAAAGGTGTTTTCTTTCATGTCGTAAAAGGTAACTCTGGTTTCGTTTCCGACATAAAACCCTCTCATTACAATTTTTCCATCAATAAATGTTGCCGTGAAGTTATCAAACTTTCTGCTATTTGAAGAGACCCAGATTTGATTCCATCGTTTATCTGTTGGGTTGTAAATTCGGATATTGGTGCCAAACCCTCTTTTTCCTTCTTCAACTTCAACAGATAAAGAAGGTGAAATCCAGTCATCCTGAATGGCGTGTCCATCCAGTATCGTATACCAATTCCAATCAGCGCCTCTTCCTTGTTGCCAGTTTCCTTCTTTGTCTAAGCTGGAGTCGGTAATTGTCCATTCCCCCAATAATGGAGCATAATGTTTAGTCTGCTCAGGAGCATTGGCGCTGATTTGATAACTCTTTTCAGCATGAACTGAAAAGGCTAAGACTATTAATACTAAAAATGCTTTCATCTCAATCTCTATGGTGTTTTTTGTATTTGCTTAAAGATACCTTTAAATGAAAGTATTTACTATCAAAAAATTGCTCGTTTTTATTATTGAGAGTTTATTGTTGACGGAGAAAACCCAAAATGCTGTTTGAAATTATGACTCAAGTGACTATGGCTGGAATAACCAAACTGAAAAGCCAAGTCGGAGAGGTCTTCAGTTCCTTTTACTAATATCGAATATATTTTGTTCAAACGAATTTGGTTACGGTACTGATTGATACCCAATCCAGTTATTTGTTTAAAAACTCTGCAAAGGTGATATGGTGAACTAAACACATCTTTTGCAATTTCTTGCAATGAATAGTTATCATGCAAATGATTGTGTAAGTTGTATTTTATTTTCTCAACCAGACTTCTATGTCTTGTGTTTAGATTTTTTGATTCAAAAGCGTTGTAAAGGCAATCGCTGATTTTATGAAAAAGTTCAAAGGATGATTCTGTGATATCGTTTTCTTGTTGATATCGGATGTTTTTAAGAATTTCTTGAAAAGTTAAAAAAGTTTGCTTTGTGCATTTGATGTTTTCCGCTTTGAATCTTGGCTTATGAGTTGATTGGCTTAATTCGTCCCACAGCGGCTCTTTTGCCTCAACCCAAATACAATCGTCACCATTTTTATCTATCGCAAAGCGATGATACTCTTGATTCTGGTTGTATAGGTTGATAATTGAGGAGTCCGCGACAAAAGCCTGTTTGTTTTTATGTTGAATCCAAATACTGTTTCCGGGAAAAACAATTAGCGGTCTTTCTACAAACCCTTTTTTTGTAAAGCGAGGATGACTTGGGCTTAACTTGAAGTTGCCAATTTTTACAAATTGATTTTCAAAAAGTGTTTTTTCCATTGAATGAATTTTTTTAATCTCAATAACCGATAAAAAACTATTGTTTTTAATAAGTTGTGTTAGTATGTTAACCTAATTTATTTAAAATACTAAACTTATGAAACAACTTTTTGCGAAATCTTTTATTTTTATTTTCTTTTTTATTTCCTCAGCTCAAGCTGAAACATATACATATACAGGTCCAAATTTTAATGAGTTTTTTGGTGATTATTCAGCTTCTGATTTTATTACCGGCTCTTTTGATACTTCTTCTCCTTTACCAGCAAATGCAAGCTATGGAGACTTCTCGGGACTTGTTACTAGCTGGAGTTTTACAGATGGCCAACAAACCCTGACCCCTGCGAACTCTTATCTGGCTTACTTCAACATGAGCACAAACTCGAGTGGACAGCCGGATGAGTGGCTGGTTTCAATTTATGAAAACCAAACCCTTCCTACGAACATCAATGCTCCTAGTGGAACAACAGTTTCATTAATAGAAACCGCTTTTACGAGAAACAACCTTTTTCAGGAAATAGGCTCTCAAGACTCTAATTGTTCAGAAAACAACGGACCGAACGGACAGTGCTCTGGTTCCGCAACTACTGGTGTCAATTCAGCAACCTACCTTTTAGCTCCCTCTGGAAACACCTCTCCGGGACCCGGTTGGGGAGGAAGTCGCCCTGTTGTTTCTGTCCCTGTTTTAAGTTTTTGGAACTTAGTGGTGTTTGGTGTTCTGGTCCTATTTGTTGCTTATTATCAAGTTCATAGAAGAAAATCAGAATTAAATTAATCTTATTTTCTTTTTTACAAACTTTAAAACTCCTTTGCTTTTAAAATAGCAAAGGAGTTTTTTATTTATATCGTTTGCAAATGAACACAGAGCTTGAATTCAATTTAGATCTTATCAAAAAATACGACAAGGCCGGACCAAGATACACATCCTATCCAACAGCAGTGGTGTTTAATGAAGAGTTTACTGCTGAAAACTATATCGAACAGGCGAGGCGGAGCAATGAAACAAACAAAGGACAGCCCATCAGTTTGTATTTTCATATTCCTTTTTGTGATACCTTATGCTTTTTTTGTGCCTGCAACAAAATAGCCACCAAGAAAAGGGATAAAGCCGATTTGTATCTGGATTATCTGGAAAAGGAAATGGCGATGGTTTCAGCGCTATATGACAAAGACCGGGTAGTGGAACAAATGCATTTTGGTGGCGGCACCCCGACTTTTCTGACAGATTCCCAGTTTGAGAGAATGTGGGAGCTGATTAAAACGTATTTTCCTATCATTAACACAGAAAAAAGGGATTATTCCATCGAAATAGACCCTCGTTCAGTAACCAGAGAAAGCATGCAAAAACTGGCCGGTTATGGCTTCAACCGGTTTTCCCTGGGGGTTCAGGACGTCAATCCCAAGGTGCAAAAGGCGGTAAACCGCATTCAACCAACAGAAATGACCGCCGAAATTATTCAAGCCTGCCGCGATGTCAATGCGCTTTCTGTCAGTGTGGACTTGATTTATGGTTTGCCCTTTCAAACTCTGGAAAGCTTTGCACAAACAGTCGATGCCGTGATTGAAATGTCACCGGACCGCTTGTCCGTTTTTAATTATGCTCACTTGCCACATCTGTTTTCGCCGCAAAAACGCATTAATGAAGAAGATCTTCCACCAGCAGAAGAAAAGCTGGCCATTCTGCAAATGACCATAGAAAAACTGAATCATGCCGGATATGTTTATATCGGAATGGATCACTTCGCCAAACCCGATGATGAGCTGGCTATTGCTCAGCAAAACGGCAGTCTGCAAAGAAATTTTCAGGGCTACACCACCCATGCCGAACTGGATTTGGTCGCTCTCGGTGTTTCGTCCATCAGCTCGGTCAATCACTCTTTCAGCCAGAATGTCAAATCTCTGGAACAATATTACGCCATTCTGGATAATGACAAACTTCCGGTTTACCGAGGTTATTTATTGAATGATGACGATCTTTTAAGAAAAAAAGTCATCCAGGATATTGCCTGTCAGTTTGAACTTGATTTTAAAAAGATTGAAGACAAATTTGATATAGAGTTTGAAAGCTATTTCGCTAAAGAGTTGGATGATTTAAAAGACATGCAAAAAGATGATTTGTTGCAGTTTAACAATAACGGCTTTACCGTCAGCCCTGCCGGTCGGATTTTGGTTCGTCATATTTGTATGGTGTTTGATATTTATTTGCGCAAACAGTCTGAGCAACGGTTTTCTAAGGTAATCTAGGTTTTCCACATTCGTCATTTCGACTGAACGGAGTGAATGGAGAAATCTTACACCTTTAAGCAAGAATAACCTCTCGTAGAGACCACCAAGACAAAATAGCCGTCATCCTCGGGCTTGACCCCGGGTGATATAGTGTTCATTTTCTTTACTTGCATAAAGAAAACGAACCAAAAGAAAGTGCACCCCGAACTCTCAGCCGTTGGCTTCCCTCCCTATTTTCTCAAGTTTGGCGTTTGCAAAAACTCGCATTGCAAACAATGCTCAAACACTTGCAAACTTTACTCCAAATTTTTCAAAAATTTCTCGGTGAGAGTTAAGGGGATTTTAAATAACAAACACTCCGTCATACTGAATTTATTTCAGTATCTCCTCAATATTCCGTGATTTCATTTGATACTCGAAAAAAGTCTCCTCTTGAGAGGAGATACAGAGGTGTGTTTGTTTTATTAACGGTCTCGGCTATGAGTAGTTGCGGCCCGAAGGGCATTGCGTATAGGTGTTGTTGTGCTTAGTTATTTTCCTTTATATCCATTGTCAGTTTTTTCAACTTTTCCAATATTAATTAGCCAAAGCATGCGGAAATTAACCTGTGCTAGTGTGCTCCATTCTACATCAAAATTCTCGACTATATATTCGAGTACCTCTTGTTCAGACTTTGCTTCTGGACTGCTTAACAGAAATTGATGTACTTCCTTAAAGGCCATAATGTTTGCTGAAATTGTTTGGAAAAGAAATTCAAGGTCCTTTTCATTTCGATATTGATTTCCAGCAGGAGTTAGAATACACACACCATTTTCAAAGTCTATCAGCCCCATATTCTTTGGAACATTTAGATAACCATTGGCTGTTTTCTTTGATGAAACATTGTCAAACGACTTAACAAACCATTCAACTAAATCCACTCTGGAACTTTTCTTTTCTACAATTCGATCTAAAAGTTGATTAAGAGTCTCAACATAAGAGTAAACACCTCCAGGTAACGGCCAAATAGAACGACTTTTGTTCTCGCTACTTTTTAATGTAGAATCACTTAATTCATTTTCAAAAAGTTCGGTGTCTATTGAATAAACACTAACAATGTCTTCTTTAACACCAACCTTGTATTTGAAAAGTAAATCAATCAACTTCTCACCATTCACCAATGCAACCGGCATTTTATTAGTGGCCTTCGATTCATTGATAGCATCTTTTGTAAAATCAGATGTAGTGATAATCAATCCCCTTTGGTCAACTTCAGCACTTCCTCTTAATTGAGTGATGTATTTGCCAGAGATGTTGTTCCCTGTTTTATATCGCTTGACTTGGATGACGGTTTTAACATTAGTCAGTCCTCCAACTGTCAGGTTTCCGACTACATCAATTCCTTTGTCTCCACTACGTTTGGTAACATCTACATTCTCGTAACCAATTTTGCGTAATAATTCAGCAGTTAAATATTCGAATTGAAAAGGATCCATTTCTTGAATCTTTTCAATCAATTTCTTCTTGACCAATTCGTTCTGGTTCTGAATTGCCAATAGTGGTGATTTTGCTGATTCTGTCTGCTTCTTTAAAGCGAACATGCCTCTTCCCACTTTTTTGAATTTAGAAGAGGTATTGTTACTGATATCCGTATAAAGTTGAGCAGCCATTGTAGCATCCGGAGTTGCTCCTGAAGTTTCGATTAACTCCTCATCCAAGGCAATTTCAGTAATTTCTTTTGCTGAAAGCGGTTCTTCTGCTTCCTTTAATATCTTAATAGCTGCTTCCTTGAATGACAATTTCTTCATGTTCTTTTTTAATTAAGCACAACATCTTAATATACGCAATTACGCATACCAAGAATTACAAAAATACATATATTACAGTTTTATAAAGAATATACGCCCGGCTCCCTAACCAGACTTTTGAGTTGAAATTTGATAAGAGTGGTTGGGATTTCTTTATTCTAGTATGAGATTGAGAGAAACGCTATAGAAATGTTTATGATATTAACGAGATCTCTCCATGCGCTTCGCTTAGTCGAGATGACGGTGGTTGGTTTTGATATAGAGAACACACATCTGTATCTCCTCTCAAGAGGAGAAGTTTTTACGAGTATCAATTGAAATCACGATGGTTTGAAGAGATGCCTGCCTTCGCAGGCAAGACGGTGGCTAAGGAGATGCTGAAATTAAGTCCAGCATTACGATGTTTTTAGATTGTCTCTCCGCTCCTGCTTCGAGCCCTCCGGGTCGCTTCGCGTGGCAAAATGGCTGTCCTGCCATTTGGTCCCAATCAAGTTGAGAATGACAAAAACTCCCCTTAACTCTCACCGAGATATTTTTGAAAATTTGGAAATATGTTTGCAAGTGTCAGAGCATTGCTTGCAATGCGAGTTTTTGCAAACGCCAAATTTGAGAAAATAGGGAGGGAAGCCATCGGCTGAGAGTTCGGGGCACCCTTTTTTGGTTACTTTGTTGGGTGGCAACAAAGTAACATGAAAACAGACCTTTGTATCTCCTCTCAAGAGGAGAGGTTATTTCGAATTTCAAATAAAAACAATGAAAATTTAGGAGATACTGAAATAAATTCAGCATGACGGTGGGTTTTGAAGATGTTAAATAAAACGTAGTATGACGATGTTTTTATATAGATGAGATACTTTGGTCATGCTTAGTATGATCTTTTTTTAATTTCTTTGTGAGTCTGTTTTAACAATAGTTAATTTTTGTTTTTATAAATTTGTGATAAAGTAATCGTCGATTTATTTTTTGGAAAAAACGATGCGTTGGAAAGGTCAGAGACAAAGTAGCAATGTAGAAGACAGAAGAGGCGGTGGCATGGTTCGTGCCGGTGGCAAGATGAGCGTTTTAACGATTGTGGTTGTTATCGTCATTTCTGTAATCACCGGAAAGAATCCCTTGGCTTTATTGCAAATGGTTGGTGGTTCTCAACAACAGAGCGCTTCAACGTCAAGCGGCCCTGTTCAGCAGTCGGCGGCGGAAAAAGAGTTAGCTGACTTTGCCAAAACCATATTGGCTTCCACGGAAGATGCCTGGAATGCAGAGTTTCAAAGAAGAGGATCAAAATATCAAACACCGTCAATGGTGATGTTCAATGGCAATGTTCAGTCTGCTTGCGGGGTTAATTCTGAAAGAACCGGGCCTTTTTATTGTCCGGGAGATCATAAACTTTATTTAGCTCTCAGTTTTTTCCAACAATTGAGACGCATGGGCGCTCCGGGTGATTTTGCTCAGGCTTATGTGATTGCTCATGAGGTGGGACATCATATTCAGAACATCACCGGAACGGAACGAAAAATGCGCCAGATGCAACAACAAGACCCCAGAAATGCTAATCAATATCTGGTTAAACTGGAGTTACAAGCTGATTGTTATGCCGGTGTTTGGGCGGCTCTTTCTCACAATCAAAAACGCTGGTTGGAAGAGGGTGATGTTGAAGAAGGTTTGCAGGCAGCAGCTTCGATTGGTGACGATACCTTGCAGAAAAATGCCGGACAAAGAGTGAATGTCGAGTCCTTCACGCATGGTTCTTCTGCTCAACGGGTTCATTGGTTGAAAAAAGGCATGCAAACCGGCGATATTGGTCAATGCGACACCTTTGCTAGTCTCTAGTCGGATTATTTTCCTTAAAGACAGCGATTCCCAAGTAGGCAAACACCATTGCCAGAATTGGGTTGAGATAATTTAACAGCGCATACGGTGCGTAGTCCATGGTTGCTACTTCCAGTGTTTTTGCATAAAAAATACTGGTTGTGCTCCAAGGAATTAAAGCCGTTGTTAAAGTAGAACCTTCCTCGACCGATCGTGATAGCACTGAAGTTTTGATGTTTTTCGCTTGATAGGCTTTTTTGTAAAGTTGGCTGTTTAAAATGATCACTATGTAGGTTTCGCCCATTGACAAATTTCCTACAAATCCGGTTGCGATGGTTGCAGAGATTAAACTTCCGGTTCGTTTGATAGTTTTTATAATTCCTTTTAACAACACTGTTAAGAACCCGGCACCATGCAGAATTCCACCCATGGCGATCGCCATGATTGATAATAAAAGCGTCCACGCCATCGAATAAAGACCGCCTCTGCCAATCAAGTCATTAATCATTTCAGACTCGGTGTTTCCTTTGGTGTTTTCCCATAAAGCATTGGTGACTTCAACAACGTCCTTTTGTTGATAAAGTATGGCAATCATTGTAGCGACTATTATGCTGGCAGTCATTGTCACTTCCGGAGCAAAACGCTTGATACTCATAACAAACAAAACCAGCAAAGGTAAAAAAGTCACAAAAGGATTTAATTTGAAATTGGCCGCCAGAACATCCTGAGTTTGTTTGATTTGTTCAAAGGAGGTCGCTTGATCGGAGTTATAACCCATGTAGGCAAATATCACAAAAACCAAAACAAACGTCGGAATTGTTGTATAAAGCATGGAGTGAATGTGATCATACAAGTCGGTATCGCTGCTCATGGCTGCCAGATTGGTAGTATCAGAAACCGGCGATAACTTGTCTCCAAAAGTCGCTCCGGAAATTATCATCCCGGCAACCAAGGGCAACGGAATATTCAATACCGAGCCAATACCAATAAACACCACACCCAGTGTTCCGACGGTTCCCCATGATGTTCCTGTTGCCAGAGACATCAAACAACATAAAATCAACCCAACAGGTAAAAACCATTGCGCAGTAATCCAGTCTAGCCCGTAATAAATCAAAGCAACAACGGTTCCGCTTTTCATAAATGAAGCAATCACCATTCCAATCAGTAAAAACACATAGATTGCTGAAAGTGACCGAGAAATACTTTCTTTCATCATGCGGCGAATGTCGCCAAAACTATATCCCAGCATTCTGGCATTTAACGCTGCCCAAATCAGCACAAAATAGAGGACAATATGCAAAGATATTTGCATCTTGAAGAAGCCAACCGAAATCATCACCACAAGCATGGTGAAAACGAGAATGGCATGAGGTAAAGAGCTTTGTTTTGCTTGCATTTGATTGTTTTTTCGCAATAGCATAAATTAAAACCTGTGTTCTTTCCAGCTTTATAAACCACGAAACGAACTTACTTTTATTTGTCACAAAAAGTTTTTTTGCAAAAAAACAACCATAAACCTACTTTTGTTTCAAAAATTTACTTTTATCGGCACTTTTTTTTCCCGAATTGCTTTATCATTTGCATATTAGATACTGCTAAAATACACAAACAGTTTTTTTAGCTTGGCAATACAAGGTGTCAGGGAGATTTATTATGAAACACAGCACTCGTCTTTTTTTATCTTTTTTGGTCTTCACTTCTTTTGCTGCGAGCAGTCAAAATGAGGGTGTTCTCAATGAATTAAAACACTTTCCGAAAACTCTGGAATACAACGCCATTTTTTCTGAAAAGCAAAATTTTTCAAGTCAAAAGAAACACAAAGTCTTAGTTAAATATTTTGCAAAAGGTAGTCAAGGTAGCAGTTATTCTGAATCATTCAAAAAAGTTTCGATAGAAGATAACACAGCAAAACTCTCTTTGGGGTCTGGGAAAAGAGATAGAGACTCAGAATTTAAGTCGTTGCAGGCTTTTTTTGCAAACAACCCCGCTGTTGAAATGCAGGTTGTTGTTGATGGCAAGGCATTATATCCTAAAGTTGGTATTCTTCCTGCCGGTCACTCTCAGGAGTCTTCAGCATTTTTACAAGGCAAAAAGTCCGGTGATGATGGCTCTCATTGGAAAGGTTATAAAAGACGTTCTACTGTATCCTCTTTTCAAGCTGCAACTCTTTCATCTGATATATATATTTCTGCTAAAAATGTGATTTCTCACCCTTATGAAGTTCCTTTAATAGGCCCTAAATCCAGTTTACCTGTAACCCACCTTCCTGTAGCTGGTATACAACCGTTTGATGACTCACAGGAAGTGAACAGGCCTCGTCATGAAAACCTTTATGACGAAAGAGGTCGCAGATTCGGTACTATAGCCCCAACACATGACGATATTCTGGCTATAAAATCACAGAATGTATTCGCAGGCTCACTACAAACTCCCACTCCCTCTGGAGGGTTTCAGGGAATGCCTAATATAAGCGGATATTTACCTCCTGATACCGAGGGTGCTGTAGGGCCCAATCACTATGTTCAACAAGTTAACTCTACAACACAAGTTTTTGCTAAAGACGGAACGTCTCTGGCAGGTCCTTTTAATACCAATACTTTATGGTCTGGGTTTGGTGGTCGTTGTGAGTCCGACAACTCTGGAGATGCTATTGCTTTGTATGATGAACAGGCCGATCGTTGGGTCTTAACCCAGTTCGCTGTCGGAGGCTCTCCTGAACAAGTATGCTTTGCTGTATCTCAAACAAATGACCCTACCGGTTCATATTATTTATACTCTCTGGTCACACAGCGGTTTCCGGATTATTACAAACTCGGTGTGTGGCCGGCAACGAATAACAATGCATACTTTATGGGAACAAACTCGGGTGCTGCTAACCAGTATGATGTTTATGCTATGGACAGAGAAAACATGTTGCTTGGAAATCCTGCTCGTACATCTCAATATTTTCAAAGCTTTCAAAACCTTCTTGTTCCTGCTGATAATGATGGAGCTCTTCCGCCTCCGGCAGATGAACCTGGATATTTTTATACTATCAGAGATGCTCAAGATGGTTATTTTAACCCATCACCGGCAAATGATAGTCTTGATATATATTCTTTCGATGTGGACTGGAATACCCCTGCAAATACTACTTTTACCTTACAGGCTATTACCAGCGCGGAAGGTTTGGTTGATTTTAACTGGACCGTTTGTGGGTTTTTCGTTGGAAACTGTATTCCCCAGCTTGGTTCCACTACTCTGATTGATAGTAATTCCTGGTGGCCTCAACAAAGGTTTCAATACAGAAACTTTGGTATTTACGGCTCATTAGTTGGTGTCTGGGGTGTCAATGCTGTTGCCTCTCCGGGCAAGCACACAGCTCCAAGATGGTTTGAGTTAAGAAAACACACATACGATACAGGTTGGAATATCAGACAACAGGGAACCTATGCTCCCGATAGTACACACCGTTTTTCCCCAAGTATAGCTATGGATGAATCACAAAATATAGGGGTTGGCTATTCTGTTACATCCAGTTCAATATATCCATCTATCAGATATACTGTTCATGACAATGACCTTGACGATTTAGGAGAAATGGAGTCTGAAGCTACAATGTTTAACGGCTTATCAGCACAAACGCACTCCTCCGGAAGATGGGGCGATTATGCATCTATGGATGTAGACCCAAGTGATAATTGTACTTTTTGGTTTACAACCGAATATATTGAATCAAATAACTGGAAGACTTACATTGGTTCATTCAAACTTCCCGGTTGTAAAGAGCATAATATTCTGTTGTTTGATGATTACAGCACCGAACACGACATTAATGTTTGTAAAGTCGATAACACCACCGATTATGATTTAGCGATTAGTTACGACTTTAACACCCCAACAACAATGTCTGTATCTGGGTGTCCGTCTGGAGCCAATTGTAACTTTTCAGCTTCTCCTATTACTTATCCTTCAATTACGACCTTACAGTTTACAAACTTGTCTGCTGCGAGTTCTGGAGCTCATATTTTGACGGTGACTGCCACAGACGGTGGAAGCAAAACAGATACCGAAACACTGACATTAAACTTATTTGATACATTAGCGTCTTCTCCAACACTATCAACCCCGGCAAATGATAGTTTTGCTGGTTCTAGGACACCAAATCTATCATGGGCTTCCTTAAGTGGCGCTCAAAGCTACGTTGTTGAGGTTGATGACGATCCATTATTTGGTAGTGTTGATTTTACTACTGTTGTTAGCGGATTATCTGCAACATCAGGAACTCTAGCTACTGAGTCTTGTTATTATTGGCGGGTCAAACCAGCGAACTTGTGTGGAACGGGGTCTGCTTCAACAGCATTTAGGTTTTATACTCCAGGAGTTCAAACATTAGCTCCGATTGCAAGTACCGATGTTCCTATAACAATTCCAACAACCGCTACACCTGTCGACCATTTGTCGACTCTCAATGTTGCTGGTGTTGGTGTAATTAACGACATTAATTTATTAAACCTGGATATTACACACTCTTATGTTGGCGATTTGGAGGTTGTTTTGACGTCTCCGCAAGGAACCTCTGTTATTCTAATGAGTCAGGCAGATAATAACCTATGTGGAGGCAACAACAATATTGATATCAGCTTAGATGATGAAGGTTCTGGAGCTGCCTGGCCTTGTAGCCCAACTGGTAACGGGGGAACTTATCAACCAACAAATCCATTGAGTGCTTTTGATGGCGAAAGTGCCGATGGTGTTTGGACACTTAATGTCAAAGATCCTTATAACCAGGATGGGGGGTCTATTAATGGTTGGCGTTTAGAATTTGAAAGTTTTGTTGATACCGGAAACCATTGTCCTCCCGGGTTTACTGTTGGTGGAACGGTGTCTGGTCTATTGGGAAGCGGCTTGGTTCTTCAAAACAATGGAGGGGATGATTTAGCGATTGCAGCAGATGGGTCATTCACTTTCTCAACTTACCTTGATGATTTAGACCCTTATTCAGTAACTGTATTAACTCAACCAGGTTCCCCAAATCAAACGTGTTCTGTGACAAACGGGTCAGGCAGTATCTCCGGTAATAATATAACTAACGTTACTGTTACTTGTGTGACAGACCCTGGTATTTCTTTTTCTGGCACTAATTTAAGCCAGGATGTTTGCGTCAATCCCGGACCAACTGCAATCACTCCGGTAACACTAACAACGGCCGCTCTCGGTGGTTATAGTAACAATGTCAACCTGGCATTCAATCCGGCGTTACCCGTAGGTATTAGTGGTGGTTTTAGTCTTAACAATTTTGTACCGGCAGCAGCTCCCGGAACAGACTCTATTCTAAATCTTAGTGTTGACAATACAGCTTCTGCAGGTTTAAACACGATTACCGTTGAAGCATCCGGCACAGGCGCAGTTACAAAATCTGTTGATGTCAACTTGAATGTGATTTTTCCAATATCTGCTCCGACTCTTTCTTCTCCAACGGACGGCAGTACAGGTATTGCAATCAACACTTCTTTTTCTTGGACAGCTGTATCAGGAGCCAGCAGTTATGACATTGATATTGCAACTGATCCCGCATTCTCAAATATCGTTTCTTCGGCTAATGTTGGTACAAACAGCTACACGCCTGGTGCTTCATTATCAGACAGTACTGTTTATTACTGGAGGGTAAGAGCAAATGACTCTTGTGGTTCAACAGATTATGCTATGGCTGCGTTTGAAACAGTTGGAGGAGCAGGGGTTGCTACTGATACATTTTGTTCTGCTGCCAACTTGAACCTAACTATTCCTGATAACGACCCTAACGGTGTTGATAATATTTTAAATATTGCTACAACAGGAACTATAACTGATATCAATATTAGCGTAGATATTTCGCATACTTGGGTTGGCGACCTTATTGTTGGTGTTACCAGTCCAGCAACCACCTCTGTTGATGTTATTGACAGGCCTGGTTACCCGAGTTCTGGTAGTGGGTGTAGTAGAGACAATATTGACACAGTTCTTGATGATGAATCTGCTACACCGGTTGAGAGTGTTTGTCCTAATACCAACCCAACTATTGGAGCCGGTCCATTTTCACCAAACAACCCATTATCTGCTTTTGATTCCGAAGCCCTTAACGGAAACTGGACAATGAATGTTTCGGATAACGACAATATCATTCAAGGAACATTGAATCAATGGTGTGTTATTGCTACCTATGATACTGGAGCAACTTTACTTCCTGCAGACTATGGTGATTTAGCCAGCTCTTACGGTATTGCAAAACACGAAGGTGGTGGAACAGCTCGTTTAGGTTCAAACTGGACAGCCGATACCGGATTCGCTCAAGATGATGATGATAATGATGACGATGGTATTACCGCCAGTGGAAACTGGGAAATAGGTAGCGCAACAGCAAAGATGAACATCGTTTCAAGTACTGATGGATATGTAGCGTGTTGGTTTGACTGGAATAACGATGGAGTATTTGACAATGGAACTGAAAAATCTATAGCTCAAGACATTAATGCGGATCCTCAAATTAATGAAATCACTGTTTCTATTCCCGGTACATCGACATTTGGTCAAAATGGAGATGATTTCTTAGAAACTCGTTGCCGTTTTTATAGTGCTGAACCGGTGCTTGCTACAGAAAGCCCAACAGGTACAGCCTCTTCCGGAGAAGTCGAAGACTATCGTTTTGGTGCTGATCAACTTACGCCAATTACTTTGTCCTACAGCAAAGCATTGTCTTCAGCTTCGGGAACATCAATCGATTTTTCGACAACAACTGAGACCGGAGTTGTTGGTTTTAATTTATATGGTTTGGTAAACAACAGTTGGAAAAAATTGAATAACTCGGTTGTTGGTGCGAAAGGTTTAAACTCGCTCAAACCACATCATTATAGCATTTCATCAACCATGAAAGGTGTTGAACAATACCAAATTGAAGAGCTAAAAACTGATGGAACGAAGGCGAAATACGGACCTTTTCAGGTCAACCATGCTTATGGCAAGCTTCCTCAAGTCACACCGATTAATTGGGCTCAGATTTCTAACAATTCCGAAACTTTGCAACAAAGCAGACAAACTTTGCTAGCTCAGTCTTTTGATTTTATTAAATTAAAGGTTCGCTCTGAAGGACTACAAAGAATTACTTATGAAGACCTGCTTTCTGCCGGTGTTGACTGGAATGGTGTGGCTGCTAGTGATATTTCTGTTTCTTTCGAAAATAAAGCGGTTGCACGTAAAGTTTCTGATAGCACTTTTGCTCCCGATTCATACATTGACTTTATCGGAAAGCCTGCTGATTCATTATACACCGATGAAAACGTGTATATTTTGAAACTGGACTCTTCTCTTGCCAAAGCTCCTGTGAATAACACCTCGCTAGTTACTGTTGATCCGGATGCGTATTACATGTCTGAGGCTTCTGTAACTGAAGATTTGAAGTACTCTTTCGCATCCCCTGCTAACAGCCCTTGGTATAACACTTCAATGCTTGTTTATCAAACAACCGGCAATTGGAGTTTTCCATTGGCTTTACCTAGCCTTCTGAATAATGGTGTTGATGCTGAACTCGAATACTCAGCATGGGGCGGAACTGCTTGGGATAGTTTTAATCCGGATCATCATCTACAAGTATCAATTAATAATAATGTTGTTTCAAACATTTACACTGATGGTGTGAAAGTATTCGGTGATACAATCAGCTTAACTCACTCGCAAATTCAAGGTTCAAACTCTTTGAACTTTATCATGCCTGCTGATACCGGAGCTGATTATGATCTTGTGTTGCTCGATTATTTCAGATTGAAATATCCTTCAGAAATCGTAGCGGTCAATGATGGTTTGGCTTTTGTTCCAATCGTTACCAATGGAGTTTCTGCTGATATCATTTTCCAAAATGGTTTTGAGGTTGGGCAATCACTGGGATTTGTTGCCAAAGGCTTCTCGGCTGATGATTTGTATGCTTATTCGACGAATGGCTCTGAGATGTATGAGTTCCCTAATGCTGTGATTGCTTTCGACAATGGCGGTTACAACCTTTCACTTCCTTATGTTGAAAACAGTAAATACTATGTAGGTAGCAACTCGAATGTTTCAGCTCCTGAAATTGAACTTAGTACAGCCTCTTCTATTGATCTGTCACAACAATACGACTACTTAGTTATTTCGCACCCGGACTTTATCAGCGGACTTGCTCCTTTAGTTAGTTCCCATCAAAATAATGGTTTGAATGTTCTGGTCGTTAATGTTGAAGATGTTTATGCTCTTTATTCAAACTTCCGTAAAGATGCTCGTGGCATTCAATCATTTATTAAAGATGCTTATAACAACTCCAATATTAGTGCTGTCATGCTTGTGGGTTCAGATAGCTATGATTATAAAGACAACCTTGGGCTTGGTTCGATTAGCTTTATTCCGACCATGTATTATCAAACGGACAGTCTGATTTCTTATGCTCCTGTTGACTCACTGTTTGCTGATGTTGATTCTGACTTAATTCCGGATTTGGCAATTGGCAGGCTTCCTGTGAGAACTGTTTCTGAGTTGCAAAACATGATTAATAAAATGTTTAGCTATAACTCCAGAGCATATACCAATACAGCTATTTTCGCTAGTGACAGAGACTCCTCCTTTGAGCAACACTCTAATGCAATGCTCTCTTCTCTTCCTGGTAGTTGGTCATCTACCTCTGCTTATATCGGAGATATTGAATTAACTGATGCTCAACAAGCATTGTTTAATAATATCAACTCCGGTGTTTCCATTACAAACTACTTTGGTCACTCCGGCCCAAGCACTTGGTCTTTTGAGCATTTGTTTGATAACGACGATGTTTTGGCATTAAATAATACCGGCAAGCCGACTTTGGTGAATCAGTTTGGTTGTTGGAATAACTACTTTGTTCTTCCGACCTTTAATACCATGTCTCATTCATTCATGAGTTTGGAGAATAAAGGAGCGGTTGCTGTGCTTGGTTCCAGCACATTAGCAGAGAGTGGTCATGAGGCAATATTTGGAAACTTATTGCTGCCTTATATGACCACATCGGGAATCACCGTTGGTGAGTCCATCTTATATTCCAAACAAGCTATGGCGGCGAACCATCCGGATTATTACGATATTTTATTGGGCTGGACTTTGTTGGGAGACCCAATGATGAAAGTCAGTAATTAACTAAAAGGATTGTTGCTAATCAAAAAGCCGGCAATGTTTTATCTGTCGGCTTTTTTGTGAGCAAGAATAAGCCGAAAAACATTATCATCCCATTAATCAACAAAAGCTCAAAACCAAAGCTATAACCAAAAAATAATTCTTTTGAATATTTATTCAAAAAAAAGGTAATGACAGGGGCAAATATTGCTAGTATCGGAACATAATTGTTGTTTATTTGTTTCTTGCTTAAGATACCAAAAGCGAATAACCCCAACAACGGCCCATAAGTATAACCGGCTAATGTGAACAGCCCCGTAATCGCTGAGCTTTCCAGAAAATATCTAAAAACCAGTATTATCAAAAATAGTAATGTTGAAAAACCGAAGTGGATTAACATTCTGGTTGTTTTTGAAGTATTTTCATTGTTTAAAATATCTAAACAATAAGAGGTTGTCAAAGAGGTTAAGGCTGAGTCTGCGCTCGAATATGCTGCTGCTAACAATCCCACTAAAAAAATAATCCCGAAATATGCCGGCATCGAATTAAACGCCAGAAAAGGAAAAACTTTGTCTGTTTGTTCCGGGAGTGCTACACCGCTTTGATTCGCATAAAGATATAACAAGGCTCCCAAAAACAAGAATAAAATATTGACTAAAACCAATATAACGTAAAACAGCTTTATGTTTTTCTGAGACTCTTTAAGAGTCTTACAACTGATGTTTTTTTGCATCATGTCCTGATCCAGCCCCGTCATTACAATTGCAATCAAAGCGCCTGCTAAAACTTGTTTAATAAAGTTGTTTTTATCTTGCCATCCATTCTCAAAGAAAAAAGTTTTCGACAAATCACTGTTTTTGACAACAGAAAACATATCGACCAAACTTTGATTCATTACTGATGTAATGGTAAAAATTGCAACAACAACAGCCAAAATCATAAAGAAAGTTTGCAAAGTGTCCGTCCAGACAATGGTTTTAATTCCTGCTTTTGCTGTGTAAAGCCAGATTAACACCAAGCTGATTAATACCGTTTGCCAAAATGAAATGCCAAAATGGACTAAAATAAAATCCTGTAAAACCATAGCCATCAGATAAAGACGAAAGGATGCTCCAATCAATCTCGAAAGAATAAAGAATGCCGAGCCGGTTATTTGTGTTTTACGATCAAATCTTTGCTGAAGATAACCATAAATAGAAATTAGGTTTTTCCGATAATACAAAGGCAAAAGCACATAAGCAATGACGGCATAACCAATCCCATAACCAATTACCATTTGCAAATATGAAAACTGAGTGGTTTTAACAATCCCCGGAATCGAAATAAACGTTACACCTGATAAAGTCGCGCCAATCATTCCAAATGCAACAATCGGCCATGGAGATTGCCTTGAACCATTAAAAAAATCTAGGTTCGTTGAGTTTTTTGATGTTATTTTCGCAATTAAAAATAATAGCGCTGAATAAGCAGCTACAACCAACAACAATATCGATGGTGAAATTTGAATATTCATTCTAAGCTATTCCAGAAAAGATTCTATTTCAGAAAAAACCTGTCGGGACTTATCTATATGGAGATGATGACCACCTTCAATAAAAACCAACTTTTTAGCTGATAATTTTTCTATACGTTGTTGAGCCGTTGGATAACTCAACGCATAAGTAAATGGTTTGGCAAGAATTAGCAGAGTCTCCGGTTTTGGTGAACTGAGAACATCTTGTACGATTTCTTCTGAAAAACGAAACAGGCTTCGAAGTCTCAGACGTTTATCTGTTCTCCAATGATAACCTTCGGAGGTTTTTTTAAGCCCTCTTTCGACCATCGGTTTAAGGTATTTTGCCTCCATCGGTGTTACCTTCAATCTTGCTTGTAGTGCTGAGTCAATGTTTTTATGAAAGCTGGTATGCTCTTCATTATGGGCTTGCCATTGCAATAATGCCTCTCTTAAGTTGCTTGCAGCCTCTCCTTTTCCATAAGATGGTACCGGTCCAACATTTTCAATCATAATGTTTTTATCAATTTTTTCCGGAAATGCGGCGCTATACATTACTGACATTGCTGCTCCCATTGAATGCCCCAGCAATATTGGTTTTTTCCAATTCAGTTGAGTTAAAACATCCTGAATATCCAACACATAATCTATAAAGTGGGCGTAGTGTCCCTGCGCTCTGTAATCTGAATGGCCATGTCCGGCAAAATCCACAGCGACAACCTCATACCCCTTTTCAGCAAGCAATGGCGCTAAGTGATAGAACGAAGCGGCATTATCAAGCCAACCATGTAATGCCAATATTTTTTTTGTATTTCCCTCGCCCCAGCATAATGCGGCTTTGTTTCCGTATCGGCATTTTATTGTTAACTCTCTCATCTCAACAACCACAATATTAAAGCTCCGAGTAAGATTCTGTACCACATAAAGTAACACATTTTTATTTTCTCAATTAGTTTCAAAAATAGCTTAATCGAAATCAGCGAGGTGATAAAACTGAGAACTAAAACGATTAAAAACCCTGTTGGGTTATATTCTTCCGGGTTTTGATAGACTTTTAGTACCCCATAAGCTGTTGTCATCAACAGTGCCGGAATCGCCAACAGAAAAGAAAACTTTGCTGCTTGTGTTTTGCTATAACCTTGTAACATCGCTGTCGTCATTGTCACTCCTGACCTTGACGCTCCCGGAATCAGGGCTAAAACCTGTCCAACACCTATTAAAAAAGCGTTTTTTGTAGTTATTTCATTTTTTGATTTTGCCAGTTTTTCACTTAAAAACAAAACTACGCCAAAAATAATACTGGAAATAGCAATGATTGCTGGCGACCTTAAATTGTTTTCTATAAATCCTGCAGTGAGCACTCCAATCAATGCCAAAGGAATGGTTGCTATAACAAGCTGAATGAATAGTTTGTTTTTTTGTCCGGTTAAAAGCTCTAAAATTTCTTTTTTAAAATACCACATGACTGCCAGCAGAGAACCTCCATGAGCGGCAATATCCATCATTAGACCCTGATCTTTCCAATCCATAATTGCAGGAACCAAAATCAGGTGTGCTGAAGAAGAGACCGGCAAATATTCAGTTATGCCCTGAACGAGTGCTAATACCAACCATTGTATAAGTTCTTCTGTCTGCATTTTTAACTATTTTCCAGAATATATTGTTCAATCCAGCTTGTCATTTTCCAGCTGTTGATAAACCCGCAATGACCACCGTGTTTTGAGGTGACTAATTTTACATTTTCCTGTTTGTCTAAAATGTTGAAATCTTCAAACGGAATCACCGGGTCATCCCAGGATGTTATGACATCACAAGGAATTGAAATTTTTTCTAGTGTTTCTTTTGTAATGCTGTATCCCTGAAAATACTCATCTGTTGTTTCGTATTCTGAGTGCTCCACTATAAGTTTTTGTGTCAGTTCATTCAGTGAGTTGATATTGTAGAAGCTCTCTTCTTCAAACAAATCAGGGAACAATTCTCTTTTCTTAATTAATGATCGTTTCCATTTTTTCATAAAATAACGTGAATAGATTTTACTGGCTTCTATCGCTATCATGCTCTTTTTGGGGTCGATTGGTGGTGAAATTGCAAAAACTTTATTGAGTTTTATTTGTTTGTCGTAAACATTTGCTGCCACTCGTAAGGAAAAGTTTCCACCTAGTGAAAAACCACACAAATAATAGTTTTTATAATTATATTTTTCTGTAATTACTTTAACTGCATCCAAAACCTCTTCTAGTCTGCAAGAATGAAATATTTGCTTGTTCAGATGATGGCTTTCTCCATGGTCTCTTAGATTTAACCTATAAACAGAGGCATTTTTTTTTGTCAATAAAGTGTTTGCCAAAAGCTGAATGTAGGTTGAGTTAGATGAGCCTTCCCATCCATGAATCAGAATATACAAGCTTTCCGCTTTTTCTTTTTGATTATAAAAACCGAGTAACTTGGCATCGGGAGTTTCAATGACTTCTTTTTTTGTATTTGCAAAAGAGGTCTTGTTTTTAAGACGAAGCAAGCGAACCTTTGAACTTGCCAGTATTGTTTGGATGTGTTTATTTTTTGGTTTGATCCCGGGATTACAGATAATCATTTTCTGTTAGAACCTTTGAAACCTGTTGTTCTGAAAGCATTGCTACCTGTTTTGCAGTTTTGTCTTTTGTGTTGATAACATCACAAAAGGTCAGTTCAACTCTACTCGTCGGTAAACTCAAAATTCTTAGAACATTCTTTAAGAAGTTTTCGTTTTCAACAAACGCTATTTTCTTATTTCTTTTTCCATCTTTATTTAGAAATTTGATTGCTATGGCTTGCATTGGTGTTTTGGTTTCAATCGCTGCTTGCATGAGTTGGCGGTGAAAACGACCGAGGTACTCCCCGTTTGTTGCTGTTCCTTCGGGAAAAACCGCAATGGAGCGGCCTTGTTTTAATCGTCCTTTTATGGTTTCAAGTACAACTTTTCGAGAGTCGTGTTTTCCTCGATTGATAAAAACAGTTTCTCCCGAGCGAACCGCCCAGCCTAAAAGCGGCCATTTCGATATTTCATACTTGGCAACGAATCCTGCCAGTTTATAACTGTGAATAACCGGAATATCCAGCCAACTCACATGATTGGCAACTAAAAAAACAGGGTTTTCTTGAATGTTGCCTCTGGTTTTCAGTTTTAATCCGCAGACAAAACATAAAAGTTTCGACCAATTGTTCAATACTTTTTTTTGTAGTTTTCTTTGGTTTGTTTTTTGTAAGACACTTAACGATAAAACCACAAAAGGGAATATTCCAAACGCTGAAAGAATAAGAGCAATAAACCGAAGTAAAAACCGAATAAATAACATTTTACTTTCTGTCAATCACCATTACTGTTAATCTTGATGTTGAAACCTGTTTAAATTCTGAGTTAAAAATATCAATTTGCCAAACCTGTGTTGTTCCTCCAACATGAACTGCTGTACCTTTTGCAAACAGAGTTCCTTGAGTCACTGATTTTAAATGGTTGATATTTAACTCCAAACCAACAGATGCTTTCATTTTGGGGTCGATACACAACCAACCGGCAATACTGGCTACTGTTTCTGCTAATGCAGCAGTTGCTCCGCCATGAACAATACCAAAAGGCTGTTTGTGTTTTTCTTTGACTGGCATTTCTGCGAGCAACCAGTTCGCTCCTCTACCGACTATTTTGATTTCAAGAACCTCTCCCAGTCCTGATGCTCGATATTGATTGAGGCTCGCCAAAGGTGGCTCTTGATACCAGATATTGTTCATGCTTAATGATACTTTTTGTTGTTATATATAATCCAGCCACCAGGGCGTTTTTGGTTAAGGTCTCTGTGAGTCCAGTGAATCACACCGCCTTTCTCATTCCACTCATACACCCCTTTTATTTCCAGAAAGTCTCCTGTGCCAACCGGTACTCTTGATGCAATATCAATATTATGCGCGATTAACACTGAGTGTATTCCAGATTTAACAATAAATCTCTGGTGTCTGCTACCATCATTATCATCTAACAATGTTTTTATTACTTCCGCCGAAATTGTAACATCTTGCCCGGATTTACGAGATTTAAAAAGTTGTTCAATAACACTATTGTTAGTCTTTTGCGAGTTTTTTCCTGTATCAACGTAGTTGTTGTACAAAAAGAGAAAGACAATAGCAACTATTGCCGGCACTATTTGAGTGGCAAGTTTGTTCCTTTTACTTTTCAATGATTATTCTTTCCAGCTGGAAATTCCGCCTGCAAGATTATTAACATTGGTAAACCCCTGTTTTCGATAGTATTCACAAGCACCCATACTGCTGTTTCCTACATTGCAAACAAATACCAATGGTGTGGTTTTATCCAATTGCTCTATTTCCTGCATTGCTAATTTATCCAGTCGCTTTGAACCAGGAATGGCTTTCTGAGCAAATTCAGCTTCCGTACGAACGTCATAAATATGATTAAACGTACCTTCTTTTAATCCCTTTGCAAAGTCTTGTTGAGAAAGCTGGTTCACTGCTTTAGGCTCATTGGGATTTTTAATCACTAACCCTGAACCTTTTAAATCTTCCACCCAGTCAATTTCAATCCCATTAGCACGTTTTGCTGTGCCAATATCCATATATATTTTTATTTCCCCAATTTCCGAAAACAATTCATACCCTTTTGGTTGCTCAATTGAAAAACGTGTATTGTAATTTCCATCTATTGAAAGCATTAATACATTCGAGCCAATGTTTTCTATTCCTTGTAAGATATTTTCCTTCGCTTTTTCAGAAATAGTTAGCTTTGCAGGTGTTCTTTCCGGTTGCGGTAATCCTAGCAAAGATTGTAGCTCTCCAGTGTTGTACATTTCAGTGACAATATCATTCCCACCAATTAATTCTCCATTGATATACAGTTGTGGAATTGTTGGCCAGTTTCCGTATTCCTTGATTCCCTCTCTGATCTCCATATCTTCCAAAACATTGAATGTTACAAAATCAGACCCAAGTAGCTCTTGGATAATTTTCACTGTGTTGCTTGAGAATCCGCACTGGGGTTGTTTGGGGTTTCCTTTCATAAACAACATGCATTTGTTGCTACTAACCAAACTCTCTATTCTTTGTCTTAGTTGTTCATTCATAATTACACATCCAGATTAGTAACATATAAAGCGTTTTGTTCTATAAATTCTCTGCGAGGTTCAACAACATCACCCATCAAGGTTGAGAATATTTCATCTGCCCCAACAGCGTCTTCGATTGTAACCTGGAGCAAACGGCGTGTTTCCGGATCCATGGTTGTTTCCCATAGTTGTTCAGGATTCATTTCACCCAAACCCTTAAATCTGCTAATCGTCAATCCTTTTTTGGCAATAGTAAATAATTGGTTGATTCCATCTTCTAAGTTATTGAATTCAAATGTTTTTTCATTTTTTAAGAAATAAGAATCGGTTGTGATTAAATCAAGTGTTTGTTGGGTTAAATTAGCAATCGCTTTGTAATCCGATGATTCAAAGAAGGAATACTTCAATGTCGTGGTATTAACCAAGCCATTGGCGTTTTCGACAAACTCTATAGCATCAGATTCTTTTGAAAGATCGACGCTCCAGCTTACACCGGCTTTTACTTCTTTGTTCAACAACTGTTGTGCTTTTTCGCACCAGGATTTTAATTCCTGTTTATTTGATAGTTTTTCAGAGCCAATCACATCCGTATTCAGCAACAATCTCATTACTTGTTTATCATGAATAATTGATAATCTTTTTGTGATACTTTTAACATCCAAATGTTGTTTTATTAACTGTTCTAGCCCTAGACCTGTCAATGGTGGAGTGTCTTTTTGATAATGAAGACTGGTGTTTTCAATGGCTCGAGCCAGTAAATAATTATTTAATTCTTCATCATCTTTAATATAGTTTTCCTGTTTGCCGTATTTAACCTTATAAAGAGGTGGCTGACCAATGTAAATATGACCTCTTTCAATTAACTCTGGTGTTTGTCTATAGAAAAAAGTCAACAATAATGTTCTGATATGTGAACCGTCAACATCAGCATCGGTCATAATAATAATTTTATGATAGCGCAATTTATCCGCATCAAAATCTTCTTTACCTATTCCACATCCCAAAGCAGTAATCAAAGTCCCTACTTCTGCGGATTGAATCATTTTATCGAAACGGGCTTTTTCCACGTTGAGAATTTTTCCCTTTAGCGGAAGAATTGCCTGAGATTTTCTATTACGACCTTGTTTAGCAGATCCACCCGCAGAGTCACCCTCGACCAGAAATATTTCAGATAACGATGGGTCTTTCTCCTGACAGTCCGCTAACTTTCCAGGAAGTCCGGCAATGTCAAGAGCTCCTTTTCGACGTGTCATTTCCCTGGCTTTTCTAGCTGCTTCTCTGGCGCGACTTGCTTCTATGACTTTTTCAGTTACAATTTTTGCTTCAATAGGATTTTCCAAAAAAAACTCTGCCAGTTTTTCACCCACACAACTTTCAACAATAGATTTCACTTCTGATGAAACCAGCTTATCTTTTGTTTGTGATGAAAATTTCGGATCAGGGGTTTTTACCGAAACAACAGCTATCAACCCTTCTCTACAGTCATCTCCTGACGCTGTAGCACCTTTTTTAGAGTTGCCAGCCAGATAATTATTAATTGTTCGAGTTAAAGCTCCTCGGAATCCTGCTAGATGTGTTCCCCCATCTTTCTGAGGAATATTATTGGTAAAACAATAAACATTTTCTTGGTAAGAGTCTGTCCATTGCATTGAAACTTCTACTGTGGTTCCTGCATTATCTCCACCATCAAAATGGATAACTGATTGATGAAGTGGTTTCTTACGACGTCCTAAGTGTTGTACAAACGAAGATATACCACCTTCATACTCAAATTTATCATTTCTATCATCCCTTTCATCACTCAAACATATTTTTACACCTGAATTTAGAAACGACAACTCTCTTAATCTTTTTGCCAGAATATCATAGTGAAACTCAATATCAGAGAAAATTTCCGCTGACGGATAAAATTGCAAAGTTGTTCCACTTTCATTTGTCTCTCCAATTTCCACAAGCGGTGCTAAAGGTTCACCCATTTTGTACTCCTGGTGATATAACTTTCCATCTCTCTTAATTCTAAGAATCAATTTAACCGAAAGCGCATTTACAACAGACACACCAACACCATGTAAACCACCAGAAACCTTGTATGAATTATCATCAAACTTACCACCGGCGTGCAGAACTGTCATAATAACTTGAGCAGCAGAAACTCCTTCTTCTTTATGAATATCAACTGGAATTCCACGACCATTATCAGAAACACTGACCGAACCATCTTTATGGATTACAACCTGAATATCATCACAATGACCTGCCAATGCCTCATCAATGGCATTATCCACAACCTCAAACACCATGTGATGTAAACCAGTTCCATCATCCGTATCACCAATATACATTCCCGGTCTTTTACGAACCGCATCAAGCCCTTTTAAGACTTTAATATTGGAAGAATTATAGTTATCTGACATATAAATTTTCTCTTAAAATATCAACAGGGGATTATAACAGATTAATACCTTCTCTAAAAGATAATATAATTTTCATTACACCAATAAAAATAAGAACTATGAATGTTTCACGTGAAACAAATCAGCATTCGGAAATGCTTTAACAATCTTTTCTTTATGAACAGAAGTTATAAAAATTTGTGACTGATATGATTTAAAATATTCTGATGTTGTTTGTAATTTATTTTCATCAATTTCAGCGTCAAAATCATCTAAACACAGTATTGGAAAAATCTGATTGAATTCCAATACTTTTAAATAAGACAGATAAAAAACAATAGAAAGCATTTTCTTTTGTCCACGCGATAAAACTTTAGAAGCATCTGTATGATTAATTGTTATTTTTATATCCATCTTATGAGGTCCATTTAAAAGCTGTCCATACTTTAAATTTTTCTCCCTGTCTTTTTCAAGTTGTTGGATAAAAGATAATCCTTCGGTCCAACCTCTTTTATAAATCAAAACAATACCATCTAAACCTGGTAAAATTTCTCTTACGATATTTGTAATTATAGGTGATATTTGTAGAAAGTAATGATTTCTGACTTGATTGAGCTTTTCTGTACAACTAACTAACATTTGCTCCCATGTCTCTATCTCATTAGTATTACCTCTGAGTTTGTATAAAGTATTTAGTTGTTTGATACATTTATGTGTTTTTTTCCACAATAGTAAATAATCATGTTTCACGTGAAACACTAACCAATCAATAAAAGATCTTCTGTATTGTGGACTTGAGTCTACTAAACGATAAACTTCAGGGTCGATTGATATTACAGGTAAGGACTCAGTAAGAGTGGATTGTTGAGAAATGTTGGTATTGTTCTTTTTTGCTTTCCATTGACCTTTTTTGTCTTTACGAACAGAAATGGAATTTTCTAAATCATCCTTATTATAACCGAGATAAATAGTGAAATCGTTCGATTCATAATTAATAAAATCTTTGTAATTACCTTTCCTGAATGATTTACCGGACGAAATATAATTAATTGCTTCGAGAATACTTGTTTTTCCTACTCCATTCTCACCGTAGAAAATATTTACTTTTTTTTCAAATTTAAAATCTTTATCAAGAATATTTCTGAAGTTTAATATTCTGAGTTTGTTAATAAACACAAATTAGATTCTAATGGGCATAACTATCAACCGACAACTATTATCTTCAGGGTGTTTAATTAAACAACTGCTTAAAGCGTTTTTAAAACTGAACATAATTTGATCACTATCAATAGCATTAATTGCATCAACTAAATAATTAACATTAAACCCGGTTTTTATATCATTTATATTGGAGTTAATATTAACAATTTCCTCAGCTTGTTCCTGTTCCGGGTTATGCCCGATAATATTTAAACTATTATTCTCAATATTGAGCTTAACCCCTTTAAATTTTTCATTGGATAAAATAGCAACCCTTAATAACGCAGACTTTAAAGTATTTTTGTCTGCTGTGAAAAATTGCTCCATATCCAGTGGGATAACCGTTTGATAATCAGGGAAATTACCATCTATCAGTTTTGAAGTTAAACTAATCCCATCGCAAATAAAGTTAATGTGATTCTTACCCAAATTTATGGAAACATTTTTATCCTTATCCCTGATTAATTTTTGTAACTCCAATACTCCTTTTCTTGGAATTAAAAACTGCTTATTAATTTGTTTATTATTATTAAAGTTGGTTTCAGATAAAGCAAGTCTATGTCCGTCTGCAGAAACACAACGGATTTTGTTACCGTCCAATTCAAATAAAAGGCCGTTTAAAAAGTATCGAACATCCTGAACAGCCATACAAAAAGCAGATTGGTTCAATAATTTCTTAAGAATAGAAGCTTCCAGTTCTATATTTTCATAGGTTTCTACATTTTCAATTAATGGATACTCAGATCCCGGTAAAGTCGATAAACTAAATTTACTTTGCCCTGTAGTGATAATACATTTATTATCACTAATCGAGAAATTAATTAGAGAACCGTCTGATAAAGCTTTACAAATATCAAACATTTTTTTTGCCGGAATTGTTATCTCTCCTTCTTCAATAACATCAGCATTACAACTTCCAATCATTTCAACTTCTGAATCACTAGCTGTAAAGGAAAGAATATTATTATAGGCCTTAATATAAAAGTTACCTAGAATAGTTAATGTTTGCTTACTTTCGATAACACCAATAATTTCAGTTAATGGTTGTAAAAGGTTTTCTCGTTGTATATTAAATATCATAATATTTATAAAATTAGTAATAGTAAGTATTTAAATAAAACACCAAATTATTTATAACTTATTGAATTTAAATAATTATTTTAATAAATTATAGTTGTTTTATTTTTGTTAGTTTCCTGTGGATAATTTTCCTTTAAAATTTAAATACATTTTTTCCACAACTTATTCACAGCTTATTATATAACAATAAATAATTTTAAATAATTAATAAATTAATAAGCTTTTGTTTATCTTCAATCCAATCTGAGTTTTCGTCCATTAAATCTTTTATTTTTCGACAAGCATAAATGACAGTGGTGTGATCCTTTCCCCCAAAAGCTTCACCAATTTCAGGTAAGCTCTTGTCTGTCAGTTCCTTGGATAAAAACATAGCCATCTGACGAGGTCTGGCGATGGAGCGAACCCGTTTTTTTGAAAGTAAATCCGACTTTTTAATATTGTAATAATTCGCTGTTTGAGTAATAATATTATCGACAGAAATTTGTTTTTGATGAACGTTAAATAACTCTTTTAATGTTTCTTTTGTAAAGTCCAAATCAATATCAACGTGTCTTAAACTAGCAGAAGCCAACAAGGTTTTTAATGCACCTTCTAATTCTCGAATATTTGATTTAATTTTATCAGCTATATAATGCGCAATATTATCAGCCAAGACAATCCCTTGCTGTAAAGCTTTCTTTTGTAAAATAGCTACACGTGTTTCAAACTCCGGTGGGTCAATTGATAAAATAACACCCCAACCTAATCGGGACTTCAAGCGAGATTCAAGACCGTTAACCTCTTTTGGAAAACGATCGCATGTGATAATAACTCTTTGTTTGTATTCAAGCAAATGGTTGAATGTGTGAAAAAATTCTTCTTGTGTTCGGTCTTTTCCGGCAAAAAATTGTATATCATCAATCAACAAAGCATCTACAGAACGGTATTGCTCTTTAAATTTATCAATTGAATTATTTCTGATTGCGCTAATCATGTTATTAACAAATTGCTCAGAATGAACATAACAAACAACTGCTTGAGGATTTATTTCCTTAATTTTATTGCCGATTGCGTGCAATAAATGTGTTTTACCTAATCCGGTGCTGCCATAAATCAATAAAGGGTTATAATCAGTGGAAGCATCTTGCGCGACACGAATCGCTGACGCCATTGCCAAACTGTTTGAACTGCCCTCCACGAAATTGTCAAAAGTAAAAGTCTTATCAATGTTTGACGGAAGCGATGGAAAACCATCCGATTTTTTTTGATTGTGATTGTTTTGAGTAAATGGGCTGATCGGATAACTAACAGTTATTTCATAATCAATGTCAGATATATCATTTAATGCCAATTTTAATAGCTTCAAATAATTATCATTAATACGATCCATAATAATATCATTAGGAGCGATGATATTGATGCTATTAAGCTCTTCAATGACTTTTAAAGGACGTAGCCAAATGTCAATTTCCTGCGCGGAAACTTCGGATTGCAGACGCTTGAGACATTTGCTCCAAATCATATTGAATTAACTTTAACATTGAGAGGAAAGTCGGACATTATACACCCAATATTAACAATAGATAACTACAGAATTTGTTAAATCTTTTTAAATTAGTGATAATTGTTAGTAATAACTTAAAAAGAAACCTAAAAATGTTGAAAAAAATGTTAAAAATAAGTATCCTAGCCAACCTTTTTTAAGGAAGAACTTAAAACGCGTTGGGTTTTTTCTTAAATTTCAATTGAATTCAATATAAAAATACAAGGTGTATCATGAAAAGAACTTTTCAACCAAGTAATTTAAAGCGTGCAAGAACTCATGGTTTCAGAGCACGTATGAAAACAAAAGGTGGTCGTGCTGTTATTAATGCCAGAAGAGCAAAAGGCAGACATAAACTAACTGTTTAAAACACTCAAAGTTTTCAAAAAGGACATTGACTGGCTTTCCTAAAAAAGCTCGTTTGTTAACAAAAGCAGACTATAGCAAGGTATTTAACAAGTCGGTCAAAGTTTCTGATGCATTTTTCCTCATATTGATCCACATAAATTCAAAAGAAAATTCAAAGCTTGGCTTAATTGTTTCAAAGAAAGTCGATAAAAGAGCCGTTCAGAGAAACAGAATTAAAAGACTTGTCAGAGAAAGTTTTCGAAACCACTCATTTCAAACTGCTTGTGATTTTGTTGTTATGGCAAGAGGAAAAATCAGTGAACAAAAAAATGCAGAAATATTCAATTCACTAGAAAATCTGTGGATTAAGGCAGAAAGTAGAATACAACAAATCAGGAAACAGTAATGAATAACCCCAAGAATTTATTATTAATTGCATTAATTTTTTTAGGTTTTTTGCTTTATGCCGAGTGGCAAAAAGATTACGGTCCACAACCACAAGTTGAAAATATAACAGGAGTGAATTCATCTCAGGCAGTAGCCGATGATAATACCGTTCCATCAACAAATGGAAATGATATTCCTGAACAAACAGCAGTCACACCGAATGCAGCAACACCGGATACATCAAAACAAAGAAACGCAGACTCTATTGTTACTGTAACTACCAATGTCTTAAAGCTACAAATTGATACTGTTGGTGCTTCAATAATTTATGCTGAACTATTAAATTATCCGGTGACAAAAAAATCCAAAGAAAATGTCGTTCTTTTTAATCACACCAATGAAAGTTCTTACTATGCACAAACAGGTTTGCTGAGCTCACAACAACGATTTGTTCATACTGAAACCTACAGTGTGAACCAAACACAATATAATGTGACTTCAGGAAAATTAGACATTCCGTTTGTTATTGAGAAAAACGGTGTGAAACTAACAAAAGTTTATAGCATTGATGCGGACTCTTATTTAGTGGGAATCACCGACAATATTCAAAACAACTCCAGCGTTGTATGGCAAGGTCAACAATACAAGCAATTACAAAGAAATAACCCTTGGTTCAATAACGAAGTTTCTTTTAGTGATGCAGGGAGAATGTCTTTCAGAGGAGCAGCGTATTTCGAGCCAAACGAAGGCTACACCAAGCTAAAACTGGAAGACTTCAGTGATCCGGATGAAAACATCAATGTCAAAATAAACACTCCGGGCTGGATTGCCATGGTTCAACACTACTTCTTTAGTGGTTTTATTATGAGTGAAACGAATTCAGCAATTTCATCACAATATCTTCCAACATCAGAAACACCATACATTATTCGTGCCACATCCGGTTATAGCGAAGTGCAACCGGGAGCTGAAGGTCAAATTTCAACGCAACTTTATGTAGGACCGAAAATTCAGGAAGAACTACCAAAAATATCCAAAGGTTTGGATTTAACCGTTGATTATGGAATGTTTACCGCAATTGCCAAGCCACTATTTTGGGTGTTGAATAAAATTCATTCGATGATTGGTAATTGGGGTTGGTCAATCATTGTGTTAACCATATTAATTAAATTGCTTTTCTTTAAACTCACAGAAAAACAATACAACTCAATGGCAAGAATGCGTAAATTGCAACCACGTATCAAAACATTGAAAGAAAGACACAAGGATAATCGTCAGAAATTCAATGAAGAAATGATGAAGTTGTACAAACAGGAAAAAGTGAACCCAATGGGCGGTTGTTTGCCAATGTTGGTGCAAATTCCTGTATTTATTGCCTTGTATTGGGTACTTTTAGAGTCTGTAGAATTACGCCAAGCTCCTTTTATATTGTGGTTACAAGACTTAAGTACACCCGATCCATATTTTATTCTGCCGGCAATCAATGCATTTGCCATGATAATGACTCAAAGACTTTCACCAACGGTTGGAATGGATCCGATGCAGGAAAAAATCATGAAAATTATGCCGATTGCATTTTCAATCATGTTTGCATTCTTCCAATCCGGTTTGGTATTGTACTGGGCGGTTAACAGCTCATTGTCTTTAGTACAGCAGTGGATTATCACTAAACGAATCGAAGCAAAAGGTTAATAATGCTACAAAATGATACCATCACCGCCATCGCAACTGCGCCGGGTGCAGGCGGTGTTGGTATCATCAGAATCTCCGGTGAAAATGCTCTGGAGATTGCTGAAAAAATATCACATAAATCACCAAAGCCTCGTCTGGCAACCTATGCTGAGTTTTATGATGGTGAAAACCTTCTTGATGAAGGTCTCATTCTTTTCTTTCCCAATCCCAAATCATTCACCGGAGAAGATGTTATAGAGTTACAAGCTCACGGTGGGCCTGTTATTTTGAACATGTTATTAAAAACAGTTATTAAACAAGGAGCCAGACAAGCCCTGCCCGGAGAGTTTTCACAAAGAGCGTTTCTGAACGGAAAAATTGACCTGGTACAAGCAGAAGCCATTGCCGATTTAATTTCCAGCTCAACGGAACAAGCTGCCATTGCAGCACAAAGGTCTTTGCAAGGTGAGTTTTCAGGCAAAATCAACCAAATTCTGCGTCAGCTTATCGAACTTAGAGTCTGGATAGAAGCCGCCATAGACTTTCCTGAAGAAGAAATCGACTTTCTTGCCGATAAAGAGCAACAGCAAAAAATGATGCAACTGCATAGGGACTTGGATCAACTTTTACAAAAAGCTCAACAAGGTCAATTATTGAATAAAGGAGTGGTCATTGCCATTGTCGGACAACCCAATGTCGGAAAGTCATCGCTTTTGAATCTTTTTACCCGTAACGAAACTGCGATTGTTTCAGATATTGCCGGCACAACTCGTGACATTGTCAAAGAAAACATCCATATCCAAGGAATACCGGTAACGATTATTGATACCGCCGGAATTCACATCACTGAAGATAAAATTGAACAAGAAGGTATTAAAAGAGCCAAAGAGATATTGCAACAAGCCGATATTATTTTACAAGTGATTGATAGCTCAAGAGATGTCGAATTACAAATAGAAAATCTGCAAGACTTGCCGTTTAACAGACGAAAAATCATTATTTATAACAAGTCAGATATCGGAAAAGTTGAAAAAGGCTTAGCTGATAACGAAGTGATTCTTTCAGCAAAAACACAATCCGGATTTGAAAAACTGGAAGAAAAAGTCATTCAAATGCTGAGCCATCAAAGCCAAATCGAAACCAGTTTTTCCGCGCGCACCCGCCATATCACACAACTACAAAAAACCCTTGAAAATATAAGTGTAGCCGAAAACAATTTCCTCAACAACCAAGCCGGAGAATTGGTGGCCGAGGATTTAAGACAGGCCCAGGAACATCTCAATCAAATCACCGGAGAATTCACCAGCGACGATTTACTAGGAGAAATTTTCTCATCATTCTGCATAGGCAAATAAAATGTGCTAATATTTAAGAAACCAATCTTAGATATATAACCATGGCACAAAACAAAACCCAAGCAAACAGTAAAAGCGCAGATGAGTTTTTAAACACCATCACCCCTGAAAAAAAGCAAAAAGAAGCCAAAGAACTTTTGAGAATATTTAAAAAGGTAACCGAATGCGAACCGGTGATGTGGGGAAGCTCAATCATTGGATTCGACACTTATAAATATACAAACAGTAGCGGTACAAATGATTGGATGATTACCGGGTTTTCTCCCAGAAAACAAAACTTTTCACTCTACATCATGCAAGGTTTTGCCGACTATCAGCAAGACTTAAAAGAACTCGGAAAAGTCAAAACCGCAAAAAGTTGTTTATACATTAATAAACTGGAAGATGTCGACTTAACAAAACTGGAGGTGTTTTTAAAAAAAACGGTTGAGGACATGAGGAACAAGTATAAAAAATAAAATACTGGCAAAGAAATAAAAATAGTATAAGATAACCGAACACAATTAAAAAAAGAGGAAGTTAGAAATGTTTAAAAAATCACTAAAACTCGCAACTCTAATGGTATCAGCAATATCTCTATCAGCATGTGGAGGCTCCAGTTGCAGCAGTGAAGCTGATGTTATGGCAAAAGGCGAAGAATTTCAGAAAAAAATGGAAGAAATGACAGCTTCCGGAGACATGGGCAAAATGATGGCATTAGTTGGAAAAATGAGCAAGTTTGAAGAAATGGCAAAATCGAATGACTTTCAAGCAGCTTGTGACTTGATGGATGAACTTATGGCGGATATGTAGTTTTTAATGATACTTTTCTTGCTTGTCCAAGAAAAGTATCCAAAAGAAAGACACCCCGGAACTCTCAGCCGATGGCTTCCCTCCCTATTTTCTCAAATTTGGCATTTGCAAAAAACTCGCATTGCAAGCAATGCTCAGACACTTGCAAACTTATTTCCAAATTTTCAGAAATATCTCGGTGAGAGTTAAGGGGATTTTTTAAAAAACAAACACTCCGTCATGCAGAGCGAAACACGCGTAGTCGTAAGTATTTCCTTACGATTTCATGATTAATAATCATGAGGGTAGCTGGCTTTAGTCAACAAATCTTGTAGGTTGGCGCAGAATGAAATCAAGTCCGAAAGGATTAATTTAGTAAAACAAAAATGGAACAAAAACATAGGGCCAAATGCTTAAGTGAACAGCACCACCTATCAAGGGGGAGAACACAAACAAGTCTTCCTGTGTGCAATCCAGACCAAGAAAGGAGTAGAGGGTTAGTTCTACATTAGCAAGAAATAGACATTATGGATCGTATTGTAAAAGCAGTAGAAAAAATTCTCTCAGATAGAAGACGGTTTGAAAAGTCTTGTGGATTTATAACTGCGGATAAGCGAAATGTAATCAAAGACTATAAGCATTTAATGGATGTGGTTGATAGTACATTACGAGCCACACCTATTACTGAAAGCTTGATAAATTTTGGATGCGTTAAGTCGACTAATTTAGCACAACATATTATTCTAAAAATAAGTGTAGCTTTCAACATGAGGTATTATTCTTCTCTTGGAGAAGCTTTAAAAAATAAAAATCTTTTCCCATGGGAACCGCAAGCGAATAAAGAAAGAGATATTTTTATTTTATTGTTGTGGAAACAAAATATATTTTCATTAGTTTCTGCATTGTTATTATCAAATCAGTTCTGCGAGTACCAAGCAAAGCATTTAATTCGAGGTTATATAGAATCTTTCGCCCTCATTTACCTTTCGTTAATTGATGTTAGTTTTGCTGATAAACTCACATCGACGCGCATACCTGAAGAGGAGTACATGAAACTATGGTTCAAAGAATTAAAACCTTCTAAAGTTAAGAGTAAAATAGATAAAATTCACAAGCACTGGAGGTTACAGGATGAAAAAGCTGGGCGAAAGTATTTAGGATCTATTAGGAATATACAAAGTTCACTAATTACAGGAGGGTATGTAGAAAGCATCTACAAGATGACAAGTGATTATATCCACTTTAAGAAGAGTGCGGTATTTAGAGAGTCTCTTGCTAATAATGCTGATTCACTATGTTTTGGTTTGTCTCAAGTTGGAGAAAAAACAAAACATGAATTATTGCTTATCACTTCGAAAATTTATCCAATGCTATCTAGTCTAATATCCTCTTTAATGTTTAGCCATGTAATGCATATAGAATCTAACGAAATAATGTGGGATCTCCTTGATCTTAATTCATCGTTGTATTTAGAGTTTTGGAACAAGTAGTTCCTATGCAATCTTTAATAGGAATTAACCAGCTTGTCATTTCTTAATCAGACTGGTTAAACTCAGCATGACGAAGTTTTTCAGAGATACATTCGACTTCGTGTGCATCGCACACTTCGCTCAGTATGACAGAGCATCTTTTAAACCCCTTATACACCGCTGAGGAACGGAGTAAAATTTGATGAAAGCGAAACAAGCGTCTGAGCGTAGCGAGTTTTTGTTGAGCATCAAATTTTGCGAGTACCGAGGGAAACCGTAGGTCGGTGTATTGGGGCACCCTTTTTTGGTTACTTTGTTGGGTGGCAACAAAGTAACATGAGAACACACCTCTATATCTCCTCTCAAGAGGAGACTTTTTCGAGTTTCAAATTAAAAAAAGGAATATTGAGGAGATGCTGAAAATAAGTCCAGCATGACGATGTTCATTAATATTTATAGTTTGATAAAATAGCTAGTAAAGCAAACGGCTTTTATAAAAAATAATGAAACACAGTGAAACACTTGTATTTGTTGATTTTTAAGGCTTTGTGAACCATCTTGAAACACCCTGAAACAGGTAGATGGTGCCGGCACGCGGAGTCGAACTGCGGACCTACTGATTACAAGTCAGTTGCTCTACCATCTGAGCTATGCCGGCATTTGAGGGGATGCAGTATAGATAAAAGCAAAATTAAATTCAACAGGTTTTTGAAAATTTATAGTGAAAAAACAGGTTTTGAATAATGCAATTACCAGTTGCATTCCACGCGGTTTAATTCGGCCTCGATATTGAGTTCTGCTGGCGTTGGCAGAACACTCACTTGATCAGCAACAACTGTAAAATCAAGCCAAAACTCGGGCCATTGTTCAATTCGTGTTTGTTTTTGGGCGTTAAAGCCATAACTTTGTAGTTCTTGGACACGGGCATCGGCATTCTGCTGTTCTCGATAAAGCCCTAAGGAAATGGCGTTTTCATCATTTCCACCGGTCACCAAATAGAAATCAGAAATGCTGTAATCTGAAAGTTTTCGGACATTTTCCAGTGCGAGTTCACGAGTGTTTGCAGGTGGAAGATAAACCCATACTCCGGCTTCTTGTGAGGAAACGATTTTTCGGGTTCTGATTTTTAACACGCTACTTTTTAGAGAGTCTAATACCGGCAGTGTTTGAGATTGTGCCGGAAATGGTCCGAGAGAAAAACACTCTTGGGAAAATGGTTTTTCAACAGTTTCGTTTTGAGATTGCTTTTCTTTCTCGCTTTCCCAAATCGTTGATTGGGTGTCTATTTCGTTTAACAGAACAAGTTTTTGCACTCCGTTATCCGTTGCTTTAAAGACAGGTTTTTTAGGCGTATTTTGTCGGGCATAAAGAAAGATGCCAATATTTGATAATACTGTGAGTAAAAACAAAACTCGAATGAAAAACATGATTTGGATAAAGCCTTATTGATGTCGAGATGTTAACCGATTTTATAAATTAGTCAACCTTTCTCATGCTTACTTCTCCGGCTGAAATGGTTTTAGTTTCGTTGCCTATTTTTACCAGAAGCTCTCCTTTGGAGGTGATATTGAGATATTTTGCTAGGGTATGACTGTCTCCTTGAATGATTTGAACCTGTTGATTCCGGTATTTATCATACTGATTCCAAATAGACATGAGGAGGTTCAGTTGATTGTTGTTAAATTCTTTAAAAGTTTTTTCCAGTTGAATAATTAATTGTGCAACAAAGTTTGTTTTGTCTAAATTTTTCGTTGGAATATTCATATGTTTTTGGGAAATATCTTGTTGCAACGCTTGATCGACACACCAGTTTAAACCGATACCGACAATGGCTCGGCTGTTTACTTGATTCCCGCTGGCTTCAATTAGGATTCCACCAACTTTGCCATTATCACCGTAAATATCGTTAGGCCATTTTAAAAAGAAGCCCTCGATACCAAAATGATTGAAGGTTTTGATAACCGCCACAGCAACTGCAATGTTCAATCCGGCAAGCTCTGCAAGTGGGGCTTGAAATCGATGACTCACGCTTAATGCGATGGACTGACCACTTGGTGTTATCCAGGTTTTACCACGACGACCCCGGCCGTTGCTTTGGTGATCAGCTAGAAAGATTTCATCTGAACTTGTCTGACTTGCAAGCAGGTTGGTTGATTCCGTAGATGTATAAAAATTTATTTTTTTGTTGATGTTTTGGGCTTTTAGTAATTTTTCCAATCGAGGTAAATCATAAACATCGCTCATGAGTTTGGAACAATCTTTTTCTCAATCCAAGTTTTAATATCCATAATTTCATCCATTGATGCACCATGTTGTATCGGATATTCGTGCCAATCAATCGAGTACCCCGATTTTTTCAGAGCGTTTCTTGAGGATTGTCCTAATACAAACGGAACAACCGGATCAAAACTTCCGTGAGCCATAAAAATAGGTGTATTTATGTTCGCGCTGTTTTTTTTGTCCAATGATTCAGGTATTGGCAAATAGCAGGACAAGGCAATAATTCCGGCTAATTTTTGCGGATAGTATGTTCCGATTTGTAAACTCATGGCTCCGCCCTGAGAAAATCCGGCTAATACGATTTGTTCCGGTTTAAAGCCATCATTTATTTGTTGGTCAATTAGCTCATAAATTAGTTTTTCAGAGGCGAGAATTCCTTGTTTGTCAGGTTGTTTGCCAATATCCATCATTTTAATATCATACCAGGCACGCATAACCATTCCGCCATTGATAGTGACCGGAATCTTGGGGGCATGAGGAAAAATAAATTTAATATCAAAACCGGGGATTATAAATTGTGGTACAACTGGTGCAAAATCATTTCCATCGGCACCTAACCCATGCATCCAAATAACGACGAGTTTCGGGTTTTCCCCTGTTTGAGCAATGACGCTTTGTAACATTGTTCTGACCTTAATTGCGAAAAAAGCAGTTTATCTTAAAATAGCTATTTTTACACGTTCAGTAATAGAAGTTTTATTTATAAACCACATACTCGAAATAAAAATAGAGGCTTCCCACAGAGTTTTTACCCGAAACAAGATTTGCCTTGGCGGTTGTTGGTAAGGCGGTTGAATTATCGAACTTGATTTCATACGCTCCTTCTGCGCCCAAACAGGGGTCGGAAAAGTAGCGAACATGGGGCTCTTTGAACTCAATTTTGCTATTCAGTTTTTTATCGAGAGACTCTTGGGTCGTGGCTAGTTGTTTTTCAAACTCAGATTGATCTTCGCTCAGCTCCTGAGCAAAGGAAGTTTCTTTTTTTGAGCTTTTTTCAACCCAACCCCAATCGACAAGTTTATTGTTTTCGTACTTATAAAAAGACGAACTACCCATTCGATTCAAATCATATCCGACCAAATTTCCATTGGTATCAAAAGAGCTTAAGGCTTTGTAACACGTTTGAGTTGTTAGATTGGCTGTTGTTATCTCCGTTGATGCAACTGTCATACGAACGCCCAAAACCGCTTGTCCTTTGAGAGTTGCTTTATCAAAATATTGCAACTCATCAAAAGGTACTTTTTCTGCAGTTTCTGCAAAAACACTAAAAACAGCAAATATAGTAAGAAAAATCAACCGCTTAATCATTTTTTCTACCTATGAATAACTGAACCTAAGCCAGATTTTGTTTGTGCATTGAATAAATCCAGCGGGCATAAAAAAACAAACCAACACAGGTAATGATGCCAATTCCACCCATGATATACCAAACCATACCTATATTATGAGTGTCATATAAGGTTTGTGTGAGTTGTGATGCCGGCAAATTAGTAAACTCAACTAATTTATCAAAGGCTTCGCCTTGAGGTATTTGCTCAATCATGTTTTGAGCCATTCCTTTCTCAGCTAACAGTTCTCGGGAAAAAGAATCCTTTGAGGCAAAAGCGTGATATAAAGAAGGTCCCAATTTTCCTTCCAAAGTCCAGCCGATTCCCAGAGGCAACTGAGTGAACCCCAAATACATTGCTGTTTTATCCGGAGGAGCAATATTACCGATAAATTCAGAGCTTTTCGGACTAGACAGCATTTCTCCAACAGAAAAGATAAGAATGCCAATGACGCAAAACCATGCCCAGCTGAAAGAACCGATTAAAAACAATGCAGCTGTTGCCAGCATTGTACCAACAAGCATTGAGGTCGGTGCTCGCATTTTTGCACTGAGTGCAGCAAACAAAAAGCATGTAATCATTATTAACCCTGCATTGAGATTTAAAAGACCTTCAGGGCTGATACTTGTACTCGAGTTCATACCCAATAGAAAATTCCATGCTGAGTTTGAAGTTCCGGCTGGCCCAAAAAGATCTTGCACAATGGTACTGGTGTCAACCCAGTCATCAATATGAGCCGGTAATACATCAAATAATGCGTTAAACATAAACCAGAAGCCAGAAAAGATAATCATGTAATAAAACAAAACCGGGTTTTTTAATTCGTGAAGAGCTACTTTCCATAATGGCTCGGATTTTTCACCGGATTGCTTTCTCTTTTTAGCAGCTTCAAGTCTTTCCTCTTTACCCGGCTCTTTATACATTAACAAAAATAAGAAGTTAATGCTGATGATAGCGGCACAAACAAAAAACACATTTTCCCAAGCCAAAAGTCTTAGCTGAGCGGCAACCAAGGGCCCTAACCAACCACCAATATTAACTGTTTGATAAAAAACACCCCAAGCCATCGAGCTGTTTTTACGGTTGGTTGATTTGACGATGGTACCTTGTATACCTGGTTTAAAAATACCTGTTCCTGTGGCAAGGACTACAGCACCGGCAAAGAAACCCCAGTATGTAGCGTAGAATCCCATAATAAGATAACCAATTATTTTCAATACTGTTGAAGCAAAAATGGTTTGTTTGTAACCATATCTGTCAGAAAGTCCGCCGGTAAAAACAGGGATAAAACTCTGCAAAAGAGCCCATACCATCAATATAGTACCAAATTCATTGAGGTTTATACCTAACCCTCCGGCAGAAACCGGATCTTTAGCATAAAGCGTTGCTGTTGCTTTAACGCCATAATAAGCCAGTCTTTCGACCAGTTCCATTCCGCCACAAATCCAGAAAACATAACTCAAACTTGCTAATGAAGCAAAAAGTCCCAGTTGTTTGATGTCATTTGTGCTCGTACTATTCTCATTGTGATTAGTCATAATTGGTACTTTATTATTTGAAACGCAAAAGAGGATACCTGCTCAAAAAAGAAAAGTAAATGTTTTTATTATTCAAGACATTTATCAACTCCTTTACAAATGAAAATGTAACAACTTTCAAGAAAAACACTCAACAGACAAAAGATGAAAGCTATATTTTCAGAAATTCACTCTGATTTATTTATTAAAATTTGTCGCGAATGTGGCTGATACTGGTATACTGGCTTCTTTTTTAATAAATGCACTCCATGCATTGAATATTAATTTTAGGGGATTTTTATGACTACTGAAACAACGGCAGAAAATGCTTTTGATAAAGGCGACTTGCTTTGGGGACACCCCAAAGGTCTTTATGTGTGTTTTGCTACTGAGCTATGGGAACGTTTTTCATTCTATGGAATGAAGTTTTTGCTTTTACTATATCTCACAAAGTATCACTTGTTTTCCGATGTTGGAGGGCTTGAAGTCGTCGGCTCATATGCCGGTCTGGTTTATGCTCTTCCTCTGATTGGGGGGTTGTTGGCTGACAGATATCTGGGGATGAGGAAAGCCGTACTTTTTGGCGGAGTACTACTAGTGATGGGTCACCTGTTAATGGCCGTAGAAGGAACACAAGCATCAATGGTCAATGGCGAAGTTGTCAGAGATCAGTTTGCAATCAATGTTTTTTATTTAGCATTGTCCTTGATTGTAGTTGGCGTTGGGTTTTTAAAACCAAACATTTCGACAATTGTTGGACAGCTTTATCCTGAAAATGATCCAAGAAGAGATTCGGGGTTTACCATTTTCTATCAGGGGATTAATATCGGATCATTTGTTGCAACAATAATTTGTGCTTGGTTAGGAGAGACTTACGGTTGGTCTTATGGTTTTGGTGCTGCCGGTATGGGTATGCTCATTGGTCTAGTCACTTTTATGTGGGGACAAAAATATCTTTACGGACATGCTGAACCTCATGACCCTGCGATTCTAAAGCAATCATTTCTCGGTCCAATCAATAAGGAATGGGGGATTTATATAGTTTCTATTTTATCTTTAGGCGTTGTTTGGTTGCTTGTACAAAAAATTGCTGTGGTATTTTTTACTCAGAATATCTTCTTGGTTGGTTCAATCGTTGGTTTGGTTTTCTACTCAATGTTTTATAAGAATAACAATCATGACCAAGGATTGGCAAAAATATTTATGGCAATATTATTGGTATTGGGATTGATTACGATGCTGAGTGTAACAACCGATCATTTTCCAAACTCAATATTTGGAACAGTCGGTGTATTTAATACATTTGCAGAATATATGGTTCCATTGGCATGGGTTCTTTTTGGTGCAGTTGTTGGTTTCATAATTTATGGATTCATGATGACCAATCATGAAGAATACTCAAGAATGGTTGTTTTGATTATTCTTATAACATCGACAATTGTTTTCTGGGCACTTTTTGAGCAATCAGCCGGTTCAATGACTCTATTCGCTGATAGGGTTGTAGATAGAAAAATTATTAACTCTTCTTTTGGTTCAGCAGATGTTTGGATTTTCTACTTGGTTGGTGGAGTATTTATTCTTCTGTCAGCACTCGGCTTGTTATCTGCAAACAAGCACAGAAAACTTCATAATACAGGGATGAAACCCATTGTATTACCTATAGTTATTGTAGGCGGTTTAATTGCTGCATTGGGCTTAGGAAAGTTAGCTTACGGTAGTGGTATGACATGGATTGGTCATTTGTCGTATCTTGGTATTTTTATTTTGTTGCTGGTAGCTGTTATTGTGGCGATTTCATTAGCATTTATTTTGATTGGCTTTTTCTTTGAAAAAGATAAAACAAATACAGTTACAGCAGTGGATTCAAGTACATCATCTGCAAGCCTTGGTGTGCTTTCAACCACTTTGTTATTTCTTGGTGCAGGAATTATATACTATGGAGTTTCTTCATTTGGCTCTTTACCAGAAGGAGAATTAAAACCATTGGTATTTGAGCCTACAGCGGGACAATTCGGATCATTAAATGCTTTGTTTATTTTCACATTGGCTCCTGTTTTTGCGGCATTATGGATAAAACTTGGTAAAAGAAACATGGATCCTTCAACTCCTGTGAAATTCAGCTTAGGCTTGATTCAGGTTGGTCTGGGATTTGGTGCTCTTTTATTGGGAGCGATGTTCCCCGGCGAGTCTGGTAAAGTAGCGTGGTTATGGTTAGCATTGGCTTATTTGATTCATACGACTGCTGAGTTGAGCTTATCTCCTGTTGGTTTGTCTGCAGTAACAAAATTATCTATTAAGAGCGTTGTGAGTATGGTTATGGGAGTTTGGTTCCTGGCAACAGCATTATCTGAAGTTGTAGCCGCATTACTCGCAAAAATTGCTGCGTTAGATACCGAAGAACTCAATACCTTGACAGTCGTTGAGCAACTGGATAAATACAACGAGCTTTGGATGACCTTGATATATCTTGGTGTTGGTCTGGGCTTGTTCATGTTAATTATTTCTCCTTTCTTGAAAAAAGGAATGAAAGGCATACATTAATAAGCAGATAATTTGCTAAATAGGAAGCCTGTTAGAGTTATCTTCTAACAGGCTTTATTTTTTTAGGTTTTATATTTACTATGCCGTTTTATACATATCAAAACGCAACTGAAGAGAGTTGTGAATATTGCCGATTAGGCTTTGAGGTTTTGCAGCGTTTAAATGCAGAACCTGTGCAACTATGTCCAGAGTGTGGAAACAAGGTTAAGAAAGTGATTTCAGTACCGAATGTTACTATGGGAACTAAACACTTGACAACCGATAAGAAGGCTGAAGAAAAAGGCTTCACCAAATACAAAAGAGCCGGAAAAGGGGTTTATGAAAAGACAGCCGGTAAAGGTCCGAAATATATTTCTTCTGATTAAGTTAACCAATTAAAAAATATAAACTTGGTAAAACAACAAAAGAAACTATCACACCATAAGCAACTAAGGAAGCAGATAATCTAGGCGAAAGCCCTGCCATGATTGCCAATGCCCCGGCTGAAATCATCGGTGGCATGGCTGATTCAAAAACAACGACCTGATACATTTTGCCATTGAAACCCGCAATCCAAAAAATAAAATAAATTAAAAAAGGCACGATAATCATTTTCAGAACCAATCCTGAAATCAGGGGTATAAGATGGCTGCTTTCGGGTTTAAGTTGCATTTGCAACCCAACAGCCAGCATCACGATTGGAACAAGCGTATTGGCAAGTGGAGTCAAAACCGAAAAATAAAGTGAAGATAGCTCGATATTTTGCAAAGCAAAAGCAGTTAATAAACAAAGAAAAGGAGGAAAAGTAATCACCTTTCTCAAAATCCCCTGAAACGAAATCGAGTGATTATCTTTTCCAAACATCACCAAGATAATTGAGCCATAAATGGATAAAGCCAGAAAAGAGCCCAACTGATCATAAATAACCGCATAGGAAACCGCATCCTCTCCAAAAAATGCCTTAACCATCGGTATTCCAAGAAAAGAAGTGTTGCCCAGTGGAACAAGTAGTAGCAACACTCCCTTCGTTTGTCTGTCCCAATTGAAAAAATGAGATAGCAATAGTACCAATAAAACCGATAGCAACAAAGCCAGCCAGGGAGTCAGCGCAACCATTGCAAAATTTTGGGAGAGTTGTAATTTCGGAATTGTTATCAGAATCAATGCGGGCAATGACACATAAATTACAAACTGATTAAGCACCTGAGAACTATTTTCCGGAAATACATTAAAGCGCCGAAAAGTTATTCCTGCGATCAGCATTAAAATTATGATAATAAAATTTTCCAAGAGATTGCTCAGCTAAAAACCTGTATTCTACACCGCAAATCGCGTTAATCATTGTTTACAAATTAAAAATTTATACGGAAAAAAAAGTGTTACAATGTTTGTTTTTTTACTGAGGCAATTACTATGAGCGGAATAATGGATATGATAACCCAACAACTGGGTTCAAGCATGATGCAACAAATGGCATCTAAAATTGGCGGCGACAATGACGGAATCAAACGAGCTGCGGCGGTTGCTGTTCCAATGATCATTTCAGCATTGCAAAAAAATGCAGGTTCCAGACAAGGTGCTGAATCATTGGCAAATGCTCTGGATAAAAAACACAGTGGTGGGATATTGGATAATCTAGGTAGTTTACTTGGTGGAGACTCCATGAGAGATGGTGGAAAAATTTTGGGTCATGTTTTTGGTAATCGTCAGGACAACATCACTCAGCAATTAGGAAGAGCAACAGGTCTAGGCAATCAAGGAGCCGGAGATTTAATGTCAATGTTGGCACCGATGGTGATGGGCGCATTGGGTAAAGCCAAACAACAAAGTGGAGCCGGAGTGAGTGGATTACAGGATTTACTGAGACAAGAACAACAAACCATTCAAAAACGTCAGCCTAAACAAATGGGTATGATTGAAGGAATGCTCGATAGTGACGGTGACGGCGATGTGGACTTAGGTGATATTTTGAAAAAAGGCTCAGGACTTTTGAGTGGATTTTTTAAATAAGCCTAAAACACCCAAAGTGATAAAAAACCCGTGTTTATCGCGGGTTTTTTAATGAAGATTAATGCTGAATTTGCCGTTTGTTTCTAACGCCTGATTTACCTTGTTTGTTTTGAGGGTTGAGTATATTTTCCAGCTTGCCTTTTTCTCCGGTATTTTGAAAGTCTTTATTCAAAGCGTCAAAGGCTAGCTCTTCTTCAATTTCCAAAACTTCTGTCATCTGTTGATAAAGTAACACAAAGAGTCTGCGCAGGGAGATTTTCCAGGTGCTTCCTTCGGCTTCATAGAGATTATCGGATAGCTTTAAAAAGTTTTTAAAAGGAGATTCTCCCATAATTAACTCTTTGCTATTTGAAAAACGCCCCGAGTTTCCAATCATATCCCAGTAACGAGCAAAACGATTGACTCTTTGCATGGTTGCAAAGTCAATATCGCGGGTTTTGAGGATGTTGTAAGGCTGAATACGGCTGTAAACCATTTCGTATTCTTCGGTATGTCGGTTGATGGGTGCTCCTCGCAACCTTTTTAGAATGCCGAGTTGGATTTCCTGTGGGTTGAGTGCAATCAGCTTATCGAAGCTTTTGGAAAAGTTTTGCAGGCTGTCTCCAGGAAGTCCGAATATCAAATCAGCATGAATATGAGCCGTAGTGTTTTCACGCAACCACAAAAGATTTTCGACTGTCTTTTCGTTATCTTGCTTGCGAGAAATCAACTCCTGAATTATTGGATCGAATGTCTGAACACCTATTTCAAATTGCAAAACATTTTCAGGGAATTTTTCAAGAATTTTTCGCAGAGGTTCCGGCAAACGATCCGGAATCACTTCAAAATGGATGGACATATCATCTGTCAGACGATGTAGAAAAAACTCTAAAATTGCCACAGTGGTTGAGGCTTTAAGATTGAATGTCCGGTCGATAAACTTGAAATGTCTAGCTCCGCGCTGAATCAGTTTTTCCATTTCCTTCAAAAAATTATCAATGGAAAATGATTTCGAGGTTTTGTCGAGTGCAGAAAGGCAAAACTCACACTTGAATGGACAACCGCGAGAGGCCTCAACATACAAAATACGGTTTTTAATGTCTTGATCCGAATAATAGTCATACGGCATTTGCAATTGTTCCAGAGGCAAATCGATTCCGGTAATGATATTTTCCAACGGTTTTTCGTTATTCAAAAGTTGTCTGCATAAGGTTTTGAATTGTAACTCACCAGCGCCTTTAATCACATAATCGGTGAATTTTAACCAGTACGGTTGATCCGGAACATGACTCACTTCAGGACCACCAACAACGACAATGGTTTCGGGAGAAACTTGTTTCAGTAGTTTGATGCAAGCACCAGTTTCAGCGGCATTCCAGATATACACGCTAAAGCCAACTATCTTTGCTTGTTTTTGCAAAATCTTTTCGACAATATCAATCGGACGTTCATGAATTGTAAATTCAAGGATAGCCGCTTGATTTTGTATCTCTCCAAGGTTGGCAAACAAATAACGCAAGCCAAAAGCCGAGTGAATGTACTTGCTGTTGAGAGTTGTTAGGATGATTTCAGACATAGCGGACAATGATACCCAATTCATTTTGAAAGCAAAAGCTATTTATTTGTAGTTTGAAAGAAAGCACTTTATACTTGTTAATGATTAAAAAGAGTGGAACATATGACATTAACTAAAAAAATAATAATTTATATGATTGTTGGTGCTGTTGTTGGCATCATTATAAATACAACCGGATTAATGGAGAGCCCATTTGTGGGTGGAAAACTTGTTGGAGGTGTTTTTTACGTTGTTGGTAAAGTGTTTTTATACTCTCTGCAGATGTTGGTCGTACCATTGGTCTTTGTTTCACTTTTTTGCGGAACTGCTGCACTTAAAAATCCCGCCATGTTGGGAAAGATAGGTGGTAAAACACTGACTCTATATTTGATTACAACCGGTATTGCGATAACGATTGCTTTGAGTCTGGCATCGGTGATACAGCCAGGAGCGGGCTTTGATTTACCAACAGATGTTCAGTTTAGCGCAAAACAAGCCCCTCCTTTTGTTGAAGTTTTGATTGGACTTGTTCCCAGAAACCCTGTTCAGGCAATGGCGGATGGCAATATGCTGCAAATAATCATTTTTTCTATTCTTTTGGGATTGGCTGCGACTATGGCCGGAGAACCTGGCAAAAGGGTTATTAGCTTCTTTGAGGATTTCAATGTCATTATTATGAAGTTGGTCAAAATCGTTATGGAGCTGGCTCCATATGCCGTATTTGCCCTGATAGCCAAGGTTTTTGCTGAAATTGGAATCGATGCCATCAAGAACCTTTCTAAATATTTCTTCACCTTGTTTTTTATTTTAGTGCTTCATGCATTGGTGGTTTATCCTGTGTTATTGACCACACTGGCAAAGCTCAATCCTCTGACGTTCTTGTCCAAGATGCGAACAGCAATGACGTTTGCATTTGGTACAGCTAGTTCCAATGCCACCATTCCGGTTTCCATGAGAACTGTAACTGAGAGAATGGGTGTTAGTAAATCAATAGGTTCTTTTTCCATACCCTTTGGAGCAACCATCAATATGGATGGAACTGCTATCATGCAGGGTGTGGCAACCGTTTTTATTGCACAAGCTTATGGAATTGACCTGACATTGTCACAACTGGTGACGGTTGTTATGATGTCAATTATGGCATCTATAGGCACAGCCGGTGTTCCAGGTGTTGGATTGATTATGTTGGCAACAGTTTTGACACAAGTCGGTCTCCCTGTTGAGGGCATAGGAATAATCATAGGTGTTGACAGATTACTCGATATGACCAGAACGGTGGTCAATATCACAGGTGATTGTGCAGTGACGTGTATTGTGGCGAAATCCGAAGGAAAACTGGATGAAAGAGTCTTTAATGACCCTGATGCCGGAGTGATTGAAGAGGAGCATGTCTATTAGATCCGATGAATAATACTTGGCTCAAAAAAGTTACGATTGAGTCTGAAACTGTTTCATTAGTCCCATTGCAAAAAGAGCATGCTGCTTCACTTGTCGAGGCAGCATCTGATGGAGAACTTTGGAATCTTTGGTTTACCACCGTTCCTGACGAAGCAACTATCGACTCATATATTGGTTTTGCATTATCAGAACAACAAAGAGGTCGCTCACTTCCCTTCGTTGTTGTGCATAATGAATCTCAAAAAATTATTGGTTCCACTCGTTTTTGTAATGCTGACGCCAGTAACAAAAGAGTGGAAATCGGATACACCTGGTATTCATCAAGATTTCAGAGGTCATCAGTTAACACCGAATGTAAGTTACTTTTGTTAACTCATGCTTTTGAAGAGTTATCGGCGATTGCAGTCGAGTTTCGAACGCATTGGTTTAATCAGACCTCCCGAACAGCAATAGCTCGTTTGGGAGCCAAACAAGATGGAATTCTGAGAAATCACCAGCTTATGCCGGATGGAAGTTATCGTGATACGGTTGTTTTTTCAATTATCAATAGTGAGTGGTTGGCTGTTAAATCCTACTTGATGAATAAACTGCGAAAGTATAATTAAACTTTTAGGGTTTACTATTTGGTTGATTTTGATTCTATCAGTTATAATATCCGTCCTTTCAAGGCAGCCATAAAGTTGTTGCTATATTATATTCGGAAGGTTAAATCTCTATGACGGCTTATGTATTTGTAACCGGTGGTGTGGTTTCATCATTGGGTAAAGGAATTGCAGCAGCATCTCTCGCATCATTATTGGAATCCCGAGGATTAAAAGTTTCACTGATGAAGCTGGATCCATATATTAATGTTGATCCCGGCACTATGAGTCCGTTTCAACACGGTGAAGTTTTTGTGACCGATGATGGAGCAGAAACAGATTTGGATTTGGGACATTACGAACGATTTGTTCGTACCAAAATGGGACGCAAGAACAACTTCACCAGTGGTCAGATTTACGAACAGGTGATTCGTAAGGAACGTCGAGGAGATTATCTGGGTGGAACTGTTCAAGTTATTCCACATATCACCAATCATATCAAGGAAAAAATCAAGGAAGCAGGAGTCGGATATGATGTTTTGATGGTTGAAATTGGTGGAACTGTCGGCGATATTGAATCTCTGCCTTTTTTGGAAGCCATTCGTCAATTAGGAGTTGAAGAAGGAAAGCGAAACTCAATGTTTGTGCATTTAACCTTGGTTCCTTATATCAAAGCAGCAGGTGAGCTTAAAACCAAGCCAACTCAACATTCTGTCAAAGAGCTTCGTTCGATTGGAATTCAACCGGATGTGCTTTTATGCCGTTCAGAGCTTGAAGTTCCTGAACATGAGCGCAAAAAAATTGCATTATTCACAAACGTCGCTGAAAAAGCCGTTATCAACATGGTTGATGTGGACAATATTTATAAAATTCCGGCAGTTTTGGGTAAAGAAGGCTTTGATGATTTGGTCATCGAACAATTTGGCTTGAGTTGTAACGAAGCCGATTTATCAGAGTGGAAACGAGTGATTGATGCCGAGGAGTCAGCAACTCAAGTGATTCGTGTTGGTATGGTTGGAAAGTATTTGGATCACAGCGATGCCTATAAGTCTCTTTTTGAAGCCTTGCGTCATGCCGGCATACCGAATAATGTTAAAGTCGAAATCACAGAAATTGATTCAGAGTCCTTAGAAAGAGGCAAAGACTTCTCACAGCTAGAAAAAGTCGATGCTATATTAGTTCCCGGAGGATTCGGCGACCGCGGATTTGAAGGTAAAATTAATGCAGTGAGGTATGCTCGTGAGAACAAAATTCCTTATCTGGGAATCTGTTACGGAATGCACGCGGTTGTTATTGAGTTTGCCCGTAATGTTTGTGGATTGGCCGGGGCAAATACCACCGAAAACAACATTGAAGCTGACCACCCGGTGATTGCACTGATTACTCAGTGGGAAGATCATTTAGGAAAGATTGAAACCAGAAACAGAAACTCTGACTTGGGCGGAACTATGCGTTTGGGTGCACAAAAATCGGTTTTGCTGGAGGGAACACTCGCCAGAAAAGTTTACGGAGAGGATATTATCTGTGAGCGCCATCGTCATCGTTATGAATTTAACAATACGTATCGTGAAGTGCTTCAGCAAAACGGACTCACACTGAGTGCCACATCGGAAGATGGTAACTTGATTGAAATGGTGGAACTTCCGCAATCAGAACACCCATGGTTTTTGTCCTGTCAGTTTCATCCTGAATTCACCTCAACCCCAAGAGACGGGCATCCCTTATTTGCCGGGTTTATAGCAGCAGCCAAAGAGAATAAAAAATCATGAAATTATGTCATTTTGAAGTTGGTTTAGACAAGCCATTCTTTCTAATCGCCGGACCTTGTGTGATTGAATCCGAACAACTAGCAATAGAGACTTCTGGCAAACTCAAAGAAATTTGTGAAAAATTATCCATTCCATTTATTTACAAATCATCTTTCGATAAAGCCAACCGCACTTCAATCAACAGTTTTCGCGGTTTGGGGATGGAAGAAGGTTTGAGAATTCTTTCAGAAGTGAAAAAACAGGTTGGTGTTCCAGTGTTAACCGATGTGCATGAGGATACACCTATGGATGAAGTGGCATCTGTTGTTGATGTGATTCAAACCCCCGCCTTTCTCGCCAGACAAACTAATTTTTTGCTCAAAGCTTGTAGTGTCGGAATTCCCGTTAATATCAAAAAAGGTCAGTTTATGGCTCCTTGGGATATGAAAAATGTAGTCGAAAAAGCCAAATCAACAGGCAATAATCAAATCATGGTTTGCGAAAGAGGAGCCAGTTTTGGGTACAATAATCTTGTTTCTGATATGCGCTCACTTGCAGCAATGCGGGATACAGATTGTCCAGTTGTTTTTGATGCAACGCACTCGGTGCAACTTCCTGGTGGTCAGGGCGGTTCTTCGGGCGGACAAAGAGAATATATTCCGGTTCTGGCTCGTGCGGCGGTAGCAGCAGGAGTTTCAGGACTGTTCATGGAAACACACCCCAACCCGGAACAAGCAAAAAGCGATGGGCCAAATGCCATTCGTTTAAACATGATTGAACAACTTTTAAGCGTTCTTAAACAAATCGACCAAACAGTAAAATCTCAACCATTTTTGGAGAACAACAATGACTGGAATTAAAAAAGTTTATGCCCGTGAAGTTTTAGACTCTCGTGGAAACCCGACGCTAGAAGCGGAAGTGACTCTCGACTCCGGTGCGTTTGGTCATGCAATTGTTCCATCGGGGGCATCCACTGGTACTAGAGAAGCAATCGAGTTGCGCGATGGAGACAAAAGTCGCTATCTGGGTAAAGGCGTCAAAAAAGCGGTAGAAAATGTCAATACAGTTATTTCACAAGAGCTTCTTGGTAAAGTTGCATCTAATCAGTCAGAAATTGACAATTTAATGATAGAGCTTGATGGTACGGATAACAAAGGCAAACTGGGTGCCAATGCGTTATTGGGTGTTTCTCTAGCAACAGCCAAAGCGGTTGCGAATGAAAAACATCAACCTTTATTCAAAAGTATAGCAACTGTTGATGAGTTCGTACTACCTGTTCCAATGATGAATATTATCAATGGCGGTGAGCACGCTGATAACAATGTGGACATTCAGGAATTTATGGTGATGCCGGTGGGTTTTGATAAGTTTTCTGAAGCACTTCGTTGCGGAACAGAAATTTTTCACGCATTGAAATCAGTTCTTAATAAAAAAGGTTTAAGCACGGCGGTTGGTGATGAAGGTGGTTTTGCTCCTGATTTGCGCTCCAATGTAGAAGCTGTTGATACCATCATGACAGCGATTGATAAGGCGGGATATAAAGCAGGAAAAGATGTTTTTCTCGCTTTGGATTGTGCAGCTTCTGAGTTTTATGAAAACGGAACATATAACTTAGCCGGTGAAGGTAAAAAGTTTGATTCCAATGGTTTTTCTGATTTTTTAGGTGGTTGGGTGAATCAATATCCGATTATCTCCATCGAAGATGGTTTGGACGAGTCTGATTGGGATGGCTGGAAATATCTGACTCAGCAACTCGGTAAGAAAATCCAGATTGTCGGTGATGATTTATTTGTAACGAATCCGAAAATCTTTGCCGAAGGTATCGAAAAAGGCATAGCCAACTCGATTCTGATAAAACTGAACCAAATCGGAACTCTTACAGAAACTCTCAAAGCCATTGATATGGCGTATCAAGCCGGATATACAGCAGTGGTTTCACATCGTTCCGGCGAAACCGAAGACAGCACAATAGCCGATTTGTCTGTAGCCACCTCAGCCACCCAAATAAAAACCGGTTCTCTGTGTCGTTCGGATCGTATTGCTAAGTATAATCAACTATTACGTATTGAAGATCTGTTGGGAGCTTCTGCAAAATATGCCGGGAAGTCCGCTTTTGATTTGTTGGGAATTTTGTAAAAAAGCTGCTGGTTTTTAAATAGTTTCCGAAATTAATAACCCGGAGGAATGTATTTAAAGCGAGCCATTTGTTCTCTATGAGTTTCCACTATTCTTTTGATTTGCTCCTCTGATAGAAGCTCTTTCCATTGGTTAGCTTTGCCTTTTCTGAAAAAAGAGGTTGCGCTTTCATGTTTTTCTACGAAGCCTTTGGTTTGTTCTTGTTTCTTAAGGTTGCCGAAAGAAGAGTCTTTGATTGCTTTGATTAGTCGTTTAGGGTCCTTTTTTAGTCCAAGTAATGACTCTACTTTTCTGAAATATTTTTTTGGATTGCTTAATAAATCTTCATATCTTAAAACTAGTAGGTTGCGACTGGCTTCTTGAGTCCAGCTACTAACATTTAATGACCAGGAAGTGATAATTTGTGGAACATTTTCAGGTTCATTGGGTGTACCGGCCATATCATTTGCCATGTAATCAATGGCCTCATCAATTGTGTACCCAAAGTAATTGCTCAATGATATTACAACGTCTAACGGGTTTCTAACAACATATATGGCTCCGGAAGAGACCGACCAATTATGTAAAGGATAGCCTTTATATTGACCCTGAAAATTGTGCGATTTAACAAATACGGTTCCGTTCGCGTGAGCCGCTATATCGGCATGAACGGTTGGACGAATTGAACAAACTTCTTCAAGGCTAAGATCTGTGGTTTTTTTGCCATTACTTAAAAACTTTTGATAACGAAAAGCCTTAACTTCATCAATAGATTGTTGATGAATGGTGTTGATATCGACGGGTTTCTTCGCCAGATAATTATGTATAAATGTTCTAATCCAAGTATTTCCTGACTTAGGATATGACGCCAACCATAAAATATTTCCCATAGTGATCCAAAAACCAATATAATCAGTTTTGCATTATACTTTAAAAGAACGAAACCTTAATTGTAATCACCATATGTGAATAAAAAACACTGGTTCCATATGAAAGCAATTCGATTAATGTAAAATGGCAACCTAATTTTTAAATGACAAATAGAATATGAGAATCCTTCGTTACACGGTTTTAGCACTTATATTTTTAATTGTATTTGTAGCTATAGGCGGTTTGTTTTTACCATCTAAAGTTTCTATGTCCCGAAGTGTTTTTATAGAAAAACCGACAGAGATTATATTTAAATTTGTGAATTCGCAAAAAAACTTTAACGATTGGTCTCCTTGGTTTGGACTAGATCCAAATGCTGTTTATACAATTTCAGGAGCTGAATCTGGTGTTGGCTCCAAAATTTCATGGCAAGGAAACGATAAGGTTTATAAAGGCTCGAATGAAATAATAGAGTCAGAGGAAAACAAGCTGGTTAGATATGAATTTTATTTTGGCAAGTCTGATCAACCGGCATTTTCAAATATGTCATTCAAACCGGTTGGAAACGGAACGACTGTGGCATGGACATTTGAAAATGATTTTGGCTACAATGTTTTTTATCGATATTTTGGCTTGATTTTGGAAGATATGATTGCCCCTGATTATGAAAAAGGCTTATCAAACCTTAAAACTCGTTTAGAAAGACAATAAGTTTGGTGTTTAAAAATCAGCAACAGGGTTTAATGTTTAAAGACATTGCTAGTTTGTTGCAGAAAACCTTTCCTGATTTTAAATCCACCTCAGAAGAACAAATTCCGTCTAGTGATATTTTGAATCATGGTTTTACACACAAGAACTTAAATGATAAAAACCTTCGATTTTCTATTCAGGATGAAACATTGCCTTTTGCGGAACTGGGTTATGAGGAAAGAATATATCTTCAAGGTTTGATTGCTACCCGAAAACAAAACTGGCATGACTTTTTTAATTCGATGGTTTGGCATAAATATCCAGAAACAAAAAAAGTAATCAATTCGATACATTACCAGGAAATTCAAATACAAAAAAGTTCTTTGCGCTCTCGAAAGCGAGATTTACTAACATTGTTTGATGAAAGTGGCGTCATCGTTGTTGCCGGTGATAAGTATCTGGATATGATTCGTAATCATCAATGGGTCGAGTTATTTATTGAAAATAAGAAAAGATGGCTTGATGGAACCATTCGGTTATTTACATTCGGTCATGCAATGTTTGAAAAATATCTAAGTCCTTATATTGGTATGACGGCGCAGGCGTTGTTATTATCAAACTTACACAGTGATATTGATGAGAGTTTGGCAAGAGATTTGGAAAACGGAAAAATTTTAAACTCGAAAGCGGAGTTATCACCTCTTCCGTTGCTGGGAATACCTCGTTGGCATAATAATCAAGACGAAGACTTTTATGCCAACAAGAATTATTTCAGATGATTATTCTTTGATAGTTACGTTTGCCTTGGCGCGAGCCAGTTGTGAAAACTTGGAAAGTTTTTGCTGTTGAACTGTCTTAATAACGGCTTGTTTCACATCCTCTAATTTTGGAGGTGTAATTGGTCGTTTCGCTTCAAGATAAACCACATGAGCTCCAAATGGACTGCTGACAACGGTTTTAATAACCGAGTTTTCTTCAGCATTGGGTAAAACCTCTCTGAATTTTTCCGGTAACCGACCCAGATTGACCCAAGATATATCTCCGACATTTCTCATGCCCGGATTTTCAGCCAGGAATTGTTTTTCTTTCTCAAGATAGTCTTCAACAGATTTAATTTCATCCAAAGCTTTAATGGCTTCAATTTCATCTTTATAAAGCAAATGATGAACATGATACTCGAAACCTCCAACTTGTTGGTTGGCAGCATCATAAGCTTGCTGAATTTCTTCATCTGTTACAGTGTTTTCTTTCAGATAATCTCCTTGAGCCTCACTCACAAGAGCCTTTATTTTGATGTACTCAATACCCAACAATTGTTCATCAGTTAATTTTAAACCTTTTTTTGTCGCAACATTTGCAATGGCAATTTCGGTTATTAAATTTTCAAGAGCTTGATTGAGTGTGGGACCATCGGTTTTACTGATGCCGTTAGCATTGAGATAGGCTTTGAGTAAATTGGCAGTTATAGCCTTATCCCCAACAACCGCTATTGTTTCTGAATTATCGGTGTAAGTTGTTTGTTCATCACCTTTCTGACAGGCTGAAAGAACAAAAACCAGTATAAATAAAAAGCAAGTCTTCATAAAAGTCTGATTATAAAAAAGAGAGATTATAACCTAAGAAAGCCAATCTCTACGGAATAACACAAGAATACGTTAAAATACGCGCTTTGAAAAAGATATTAGTGATGAAAAAAGTAAAAATATATCATAATCCCAGATGCTCAAAATCCCGGCAAACTCTTCAAATCCTCGAAGAAAATGGTGTTGAACCAGAAATTATTAAATATCTCGAAACACCCCCGACAGTCGCAGAATTAGAAAGAGTTTTAGAGTTGTTGAATAAACAACCTAGAGACATTATGCGGAAAAATGAAGCAGAATATAAAGAATATGATATGTCTAATGAGAGCTTGTCAAAATCTGACTTGATTCGGCTAATGCACGAGCATCCGAAAGTAATTGAAAGACCGATTGTTTTTACTAAAGACAAGGCCGCAATTGGACGACCTCCTGAGTCTGTTCTCGATATTCTATAAACCATGGCAGAAACTAATGTTTTAATTTTGTATTATTCCAAGCATGGAAATACAGCTAAAATGGCAAAGCTGATTGCTCGGGGTGTTTCATCTTGCCAAGGTGTGAATGCTGTTATTCGTAGTATTTGCCCTGCCGGAAATGAAAACTTTGTCTCAAGTGATATCTTTGTAACCGAGAAAGATTTATACGATTGTGATGCTTTGATTTTAGGCTCACCAGTACGTTTCGGAAATATGGCAGCTCCAATGAAAGAGTTTATTGATTCAACCGGTGGTGTTTGGGCTTCGCGAGGTCTTGAAAGCAAACCGGCAGCCGTTTTTACCTCCGGTTCGAGTTTGCACGGAGGACAAGAATCGACCTTGTTATCAATGATGATTCCTTTGTTGCATCACGGAATGCTGGTGGTTGGTTTGCCCTATAGTGAAAAATCTTTGTTAAACACTGAAAGCGGAGGATCACCTTATGGTGCGAGTCATTGGTCCGGAAATGGTTCAGATAGGGTCATAGATAAGAACGAAAAGGAATTGTGCCTAGCTTTGGGAAAACGAGTTGCACAAATTGCCCAAAAACAAAAAGCCGGCTGAGTAACCGGCTTTAATTTTTATAGTTAATGAATTTTATTTATTTTCCACCAACTTTTTGTTTTTGCTTTTCCAACTCCTCTTGAAACTTTATTGTTTCTGCTTCCTTATAATGTTTGTTGGTTGACAACACAACCATGTGCTCCCACTCTTGACCAGGTAACAGTGCTCCATATAGATTGGTTTTTGGTAGTTGTGAATTTGCGATAAAAAACAAACCTTCACCAACAACAGCCCCATAAGAAAGGTTGTTAAACTGTGGGTTTGCTGCCTCAATAGGAATAATTCTATTAATTACAAATTTCGAATCATTGAGTTTTAGTCTCATAATTCTTTCCGGCTTGAAACCGTTTTGCAGAATAATCAGGCTGTTGTCATCGAAAAGCATATCCGAAATACCGGTTAAATTTAAATCCGGCTTATTTGAAAAATTAAATATTTGTTGATCTTTCAGGCTTAGAATAATGATTCCTTCTTCGTTATCACTGACATACAAAATGTCCCCGGTCTCATCAGAGGTGATACTTCTCAGGTTTTGATATTTCTGTGTTGCAAAGGCAACAGTAATATCGTTGCTATCCTTGCCAATTTTTAGGACAAGATTTTTAATCCCATCAATAAAAAACAAGTCTCCCTTTGGCGTCAGGTGCATGTCACGAATAAAGGTTGGTCTTTTATTTTCAGGAACCAAAATAGAACTAATGAGTTTACCGGTGTCCAATTCGTATTTGAATATACCGGACAATCCTGAGGTTTCTTTATCAACTTTGCCGAACTGGCTAATTGCGGCACTTGCAACCCACAGGACATTATTCTTAGAGTCTGCAGCTAGGCTTAATGCGGCCCAAGGACCATTTTTCCCACCTGGTGTCGGCTCCACTAAACGAGAAATGTTACCATTGCTTTCAACTTTAATGACACTTCCATCTCTGAGGCTACCCATTAAAAAAGATTGGCTTTTTTCGTCAAAAGTTAAACTTTCAAACAATAAACCGCTAAAACTTTTATTAATATTAAATGCTTCAATACCCTCTCCGTAATGTTTTCCACTGACATCCATGTTTTCTTTAATATAATTAAAAACATTGTGCACTTTAATGGTCTCTAAATCAGGGTCGTTTGCCAAATCATAATAAATACCTTGTTTTTGCAAGGCAATAAGAGCATTGTATGCCTCAGATTTTTTCCCCGCTAGTGAGTACGCTTGAGCCAACTTATATTGAAAAACCGGAATGCTAGGCTTCAGTTTGACCACTTTTTCCAGTGCTTTTATCAAATCATCATATTTACCTTCTTTTTTTGCAATCATTGCTACCCTCATTAGGGTTGCAACGTCATTGGCATTGTTGATTTTAAGTTCTCGATCCGTTGGGGGCTTACTTTCTAAAAATTGTGCATTTGCACTTACAAAAAAACATAAACACGCAAGCGTGAAAATCTTATTCATATAAAAATCTCTGAATGTTAAATAATAAAGTCAGGCGTTATGACCTGTAAAATGCAAGATGGTTCATCTTAATTCAAAAGAATATAGCGAACCCGCTTTCTTCAACTCGCCCTAGATTCTAGCCACAAAATTTTTTTTTGCAACTTTCTGGGGTTGATAAGAAAATAACATTGGCGAGTATTGATTGAATCTCCAATAAATCAAGTAAATTCGGTTCATCCATGTACTAAAAAGCAGCTTGAGCATAAAATACCCGTGTTTATAATATATTAGAATAAAATGAAGCTAGAAAACGACCTCTTACTGAGAGCTTTAACCAAGCAAAAAACTGAAAGAACGCCGGTATGGGTGATGCGTCAAGCCGGAAGATATTTGCCTGAATATCGCGAAGTCAGGAAAAAAGCCGGTGATTTTATGACGATGGCTAAAAACCCGGAAATGGTTTGTGAAGTGACTTTACAGCCATTGCGCCGTTTTCCTTTGGATGCAGTGATTATTTTTTCTGATATTTTGACCATTCCTGATGCCATGGGCATGGGTTTGTATTTTGTAACCGGTGAAGGTCCAAAGTTTAAAAAGCCAATATCAACCGCTGAAGATGTTGATAATTTACCTGAAATAGACGTCAATCATGACTTGAAATATGTTATGGACGGTATCTCTTTAACCTCTCAAACATTAAACAGAAAAGTTCCGCTACTTGGATTTTGTGGATCGCCGTGGACATTGATGACATATATGGTTGAAGGTGGAAGTTCGAAAAACTTTTCCAAAGCAAAATCCTTTTTGCTCAATCAACCACAAGCCTCTCATAAACTATTACAAAAAATTACCGACGCCAGTATTAATTACCTGAATGCTCAAATCGCCAGCGGAGCAAATGCTGTACAGGTTTTTGATTCTTGGGGAGGAGCATTATCACCAGAAATGTATCGAGTGTTTTCAATGGATTATATGCAGAAAATCGTACAAGGTGTGAAAAAAGAAAACCCTGAAACACCGGTTATTCTTTTCTCCAAAGGGGTTCAATATAATCTTAAAAACCTCGCAAATACCGGAGCGGATTGTTTAGGTGTGGACTGGACAACGGACTTATCGTTAGCAAGAGAATTAACTCAGGATAAAGTCGCATTACAAGGGAATATGGATCCATGTGTGTTATACGCAAAAGATTCTGTTATTGAGGAAGAAGTTAAAAAAGTTATCGATTCTTTTGGTGAAGGAAACGGACATGTATTTAATTTAGGCCATGGAATGCAGCCTGATATGCAGCCTGAAAAACTCGAGGTTTTGGTCAATGCCGTTAGAAAATTTTCAGAAAAATAGCTGATGATTGAGCTTGCCAAATTAAAGGATATTGAGTCAGGTGTATTGCGAGAATGTTCAATAGACACAGGACAGGGCCAGCTTTCATTGATATTGATTGAAAGAGAAGAAGGTTTCAAAGCATACACAAACTCTTGTCCCCATCAGGGACGAAGACTTGATTTTGCTGAAAATCAGTTCTTAATGACAGAAAACCAAGAATTGGTTTGTCCGGCTCATGGTGCTGTATTTGAGTTGAACAAAGGATATTGTCTCAGCGGCCCATGTAAAGGTCAAAGTCTCAGGCAAATAGATATTAAGGTCGATGAAGAAAGTATTTTTGCGATATTGGAATAATCCGACAACTCAATTGCTTTTTAGGTATGGGATTGTTGGTGTTTTAGCAAGTGTTGTTCATTTCTCTATTGCGCTGTTTTCTTATAAGGTTTTACAAATCAACTTTTTTGTTTCACATTTTTCAGGATTTCTCTTTGGGCTTTTTACGGCGTATTTCGGTCATTATTTTTATTCATTCAATGACAACCAAAAACATCAAAAAAGGTTTCCAAAGTTTGTAATTACCTCGTTGACAGCACTTGTTCTCCACCAAGGAGGTGCTTACACGTTAGTAAATTGGGTAAAGCTCGATTATTCTTCCAGAGTTTTACCGATGTTGGTTGTTATTGTTCCGGTCTTTACTTTTTTGCTCAATAAATTTTGGGTTTTTTCTCCAATCGATGAAGAAATGTGAAACTGATAGGCTTCAATTATCAACGGTTTAAAACTAAACCCTTTGTCAACCCAATCATTGTTAATTTCGTTTGTTGGAATGAATAACTTCATAATCTTTGTTTCATTTTTGCGAATTGAAATTATTCAAAATAAATCTGTCATAAATATGGCAAAGAGGTGATTTTTTCAGATTCTCTAAGCATCCTTTACTATATTAGAATATTTTAATATAATTCACTTATTGCACATCAATTGGCATCATGGTAGAAACTCAAGATAAACAAAAGTCCTATGAGGATTTAAAGGAACACGCATCAAAAGCAGCGAGAATGCTGAAAACTCTTTCCAGCGAGTCCCGTTTAATGATTTTGTGTGCTTTGGAAGTTAGGGAATATTCTGTAACTGAGCTTCATCAACAAATTGGACTCAGCCAATCTGCCTTAAGCCAACATTTAGCAACTTTGAGAAGAGAAGGGATGGTGAAAACCAGACGTGAATCACAAGTGATTTATTATTCTCTGGCACAATCAAACACAACTCGCATTATTGAAGTGCTCAGCGATTTGTATTGTCCGGCGAACGGATAGAGTTTATTTATTGCGAAGTTCACAGGAGCGTTCTAGTCTGAAGTTCTTCCAATGAGCAATAGTTAGCAATAATCCACCACACACGAAAATCACTGACTCTACAAGGATTGAAATCTTTTCTTCTAACAGAGTTCCGGTTACTAACAACCCAATACCAATCAAAGCATATACAAGAACCAACTTTTCTTTATGTTTTAAAAATCCCCTGCCAATGCTCCAAACAGCAATAATTATAATCAGAGAAATCCAAATCCAACCATGACCAAAGTGTGCCCATTTGGGGATAATTGGAGCAATACTTAACAATATCGGAGCAATTGCACATTGTATGGCACATATCAGCGATAAGCTGATGCCAAGAATATCAGAAATGGATCGAGATTTTTTAATATTTAGAACAGTTAAGTTTAGGAAGTGTATATATAAAGCCGCATCTAGCATTTTGCAAGTCATCATGAATATAAATTAATGTTACAGACAATTATTTTTTCGCTCAGGTTTGTTAAAATGTCACTTTAACAAAAACAAATTCGTCAAATGGAACAAAACTTAGAACAAGATAATATTGGTATTATTGCCACACTTAAACAACAAATAATAAACTTCATAAACAACCCTGATGCCATTCTGGCAATTCTAACCAAAGTCGCTATCGCACTTGTAATATTTTGGGTTGGTAAAAGAATCGCCAAAATCATTGTGCATTTTTTGGTAAAAGGCCTGAAAAAATCAGGTGCAGCACCTATGCTCGTCAATTTTTTGAGAAATTTTGTTTACTTCCTGCTAATGGCATTTGTCATTTTGACAGCATTGGGCGAACTTGGAGTGAAAACCACATCACTATTGGGGATGCTGGCAGCCGCTGGTTTGGCAATTGGTCTGGCGTTGAAAGACTCTCTTGCCAATATTGCATCAGGTGTGATGATTGTTATCTTCAGACCATTTAGAATAGGAGACTTTGTGGAAGTTGCCGGTCACGCCGGAAAAGTGATGGAGATAAAGATTTTTAATACGGTTTTGAACTCCGGTGACAACAAACAAATCATTATTCCTAATGGACAAATAACCTCGGGTTCAATTGTAAATTATTCGGCCAACGATACAAGGCGAATCGATTTTGTGATTGGAGTGAGTTATGATGATGATTTAAAACTGGCAAGAAATACCATGCTGGAAATCATGCAGGAACATCCTTTGGTTCTTGAAGACCCGGCTCCATCAGCAGCTGTAAATAATCTGGGAGCGAGTTCGGTCGATATTAATGTTCGACCCTGGGTTAAAACAGAAGATTATTGGACGGTTCATGCAGAACTATTAGAGCGATTTAAAGTTCGGTTGGAAGAAGTTGGGTGTAGTATTCCATATCCACAAACAGATGTTCACTTATACAAGAACGAATCATAGTTTCTAATATTTAAAACTTAGAAAAACCGTTTGAACCGTTTGTTATAGATTTTAACAAGCGGTTTTTTATTTTTTAAACATTGTCCTATCAAAATAATCATTGTCGTGTTTGCAAATAAGCGAATAAAAAATGCGGAGAGCAAACATGACAAGAAAACTCTTTTTAATACTGATACTGGTAAACACCTCTGTTTTTTCATCTCCTTATAATAGTGGAGCACAAATTGCAGCGAGTGTGGGATTGCCCGGAATTGATGCCAGCAACCAAATAGCCGGTCCTTTCATTGGTCAGCAAAATACGATTTATTACTTGGGAAACTCCGGGCTAATAACATATTTTCATCCAACGCAATATTTTGCTTATTTCGGTGAGCTTCAAGGTGACGTCGTTAAATACAAATACATGCTGACACCGCAAGGTCAATATGTCATTAACGACTACAATCAGTCCCAACAAGTGAATGTTTTACCAAATGATGTTTATCGTTGGCCTCACGCTAATGCCGTTGCACAGGTATTAGTTCAATATTTGATGGCAATTAAACAAGGAATGATTGCAGCGCCATCTCAAACAACTGACTGGAATACTATGTCGCAAATCAGTTCTGATATGCACAAATCCACAATGTCTATTCTTGGGCGTATGGGTGATGACGGATGCACACAATATTACGATGGTGTTTATTATCTGGGTTGTTGGTGATAGAGAGTGAAAAGATGATGAAAAAAATGATTATATTTTTAGTTTTAATATTAACCTCTCGTAGTTTTGCAATCAACCTTGGGAGTTTGGATACCTCTTTCAGCAACGACGGAGTCAGTGATGGTTGGTTGCTGGATGGTGTCACCGGTGGAAGTGTGAGCGGACAATCAGTAGCAGTAGATCGACAAGGAAGAATTCTGGTAGCTGGTGTAGAGGTTATTTTTGGGCAGGGTCAAAGAGTCATGGTCAGAAGATATTTGCCGGATGGAACCTATGATAACACTTTAAACTCTGCAGGATTGGGAAGTGTGTTAAATAAGCCCTATTCAAATAATATTGTGAAAGTAGGATTAGAACTTGATGAGTTTAATAATTTTTTTCTGGCATACTCCTATAACAGTTGTGAAGGAGTAGATACATGCATTGATACTTTTGTCTATCATATTTCAGAGTCGGGGGCTGTTTTAGGAGGAGCATCAATATCCTTTGATGCTGGTTCTGTTGTATCGTCACAAGATGATGACTTTGTGGATATGGTTTATTTCACCGTCGAAAAAAAACTCGCTGTTGCAATTGATGTAAAAGTTGATAACTCGCCAACATACAATAAAGATTTTGGCGTTGTTCTGCTGAATGTGTTTCAGGGAGGAGGAGTCGCTGCAGATACTAGCTTTGGAAACAATAGTAAGTCCAGTTGCTTTTTTAATCAGGATAGTACAGGTCACAACAATACCGATGAGGCTCGGGCAATTACAGCTAACTTTGATAGTAATACTGTTATTGTTGGTGGTTGGTCGTTTGAAGGAAATGGTGCAGCTTTAACGGGGAAAAACATGTCTTTCTGTGAGTTTAACCTGTTTCAACAAGACGGTAATCCGCCGGGAACAGTCATAGAAAAATGGTCAACCGAAACCCTGCCAAACTCTCCTTTTATCTATGATGAAGAAATATTATACGATGTTAAATACAAAACCGAATATGTGGATACAGGTTCCGGTTTGGTTGGAGTGAAAACATTGTTTGCAACAGGTTTTACAAATGGTGCAAATAGCGATGACTTTGCTCTAGTTAAGTACGTTTATGACGGAATGGACTGGGTTTTGGATACAAGTTTTGGACCTTTCGGAACAGGATGGGCAATCACCGGTTTCAGTCTTTTGGATAGTAACAGCGGATTCGTTGATACTGAAGATGTTGCAAAAAGTTTGTTTGTTGAATCGGAAGACGGAAGTATTTTAATCGGAGGTTATTCAGAGTGGTATGACCTGTCTGACAGAAGAATTAACGGAGCATTATTAAAGTTTACCAAAAACGGAATCTTGGATAAAAACTGGGGCGATAATAAGTCCGGCAAAACCATGGTTGTCTTAGATGATATAACAAATATAAAAACCATAAGTGATATCACTGTATCAGGGTCTGCTGAGTCAATTTTCACTACAGGCACTTATCCATCCAGCAATAACGGTAACGATTCGTTATTAATTTCTAAACATATTAACGATTCGATTTTTGCCGGGTCGTTTGATTAAAAAATTTTAAAAAATGTCCTGATTGGCTTTTTAAGGTCGTGAATCTTAAATAGGAACAATCTAACGAGAAAAAAAATGAAACAAGTTATTATCATATTAATTTTAATCAGCACAAACTGTTTTGCTATCAACCTAGGTAGTCTGGATACCACATTTAGCAATGATGGTGTCACCGATGGTTGGCAAAGAACAGGAGTCAACGGCTATGCAACAGGTGGTACATCAATTGTTGTCGATTCACAAGGCCGAGCTTTGATTGCTGGATCTGAGTTTTTTGATAACTTAGGACAAAATGACATAAGAGTTTTTGTCGAAAGATATTTACCAAGTGGATCCATTGACCCGACATTCAACTCTCAGTCTATATCCGTTTTTTTAAACAGACCAGATCTCTTGGGTTTAATACATATTCAAATAGTCTTGGACGAGAACGATGGTTTTTTTCTGGGTTATAGCTATGATAATTGTGCCGGATCAAACTGTAACGACACCATTATTTATCATTTTAATGACAGTGGCTCTATACTTGGAGTACAAAATATCGCCTTTGATTTAGGACCAGATGTGAACTCTAAGAATGATAAGTTTTCAGAAATGATTTATATACCAACACTGGATAAACTGGTGGTTGCTTTGAGTGTAGATACTTTGGCAACGCCTTACTATGACATTGACTTTGGTATCGCTGTTCTCAATGTGGCAACAGAAGGTTCTTTAAGTTTAGATACAAATTTTAATGCAGATGGCTTGAATACTTGTACATTTAATCAAGATCCAAATTTCACCAGTGAGGTTGATACTTCCTCTGCCATTGTGTTTAACTCTCTACAAAACACTGTTATTGTTGCAGGAGAGTCGTTTGAGGGTAATGGAGCCTTTTCCAGCGGTTTTAATATGGCTTTTTGTGAGTTCAGATTAACCGATATTGTTGGCGAACCATCAGGAACATTAATTGAGCAATGGTCAACAGAGCCACTTCCTAATAGTATTTTTGGTGACGATCAGGAGTATCTGAGAGATGTTGTATTTAATAACGATGGAGATTTAATTGTTGCCGGTATGTTAACAAGCGCTAGTGATACCAATGATTTCGCATTAGTTAAGTATCACTTTGACGGCATGGATTGGATCATTGAAAACAGTTTCGGTCCAAATGGAACCGGTTGGACAACAGCAACTTTTACTCTTTTGGATAGTAATTTTAATAATGTCGATACCAATGACACCGTTTATAAGTTAATTTCTGAACCTGAAGATGGAGGATTGTTAATAGGAGGCTCTTCAAGTTGGGATGATGGAGCAAATTCTTTGTCCGCAGGCTCATTAGTAAGATTTACAAAAAATGGCATTCTCGATACGAACTGGGGACAGAGCAATTCGGGAAAATCTCTTGTTATATTGGATAGCGTTACTAAAAGGGACGGATTCTTGGATATCGCCGAAAAAGGTGTCGGAGAATCAATTTTTGCAACCGGTTTAAGTTATGAAGGAAACAACGAGAAAAGAATTATTGCCAAGTTTCATAATGATTTAATCCACGGCGGTAATTTTGACTTTTAATCCGGTTTCACTCAACCGCATTATTTAGAGCCGGAATATTTCCGGCTTTTTTTCTGAACAAATATGTCCTTTTTGAGATTGTATTATCGTAAAGATAAGTAGGACAAACATTGTTGAAAACATATATGAAATCGAGAATCTTTTTATTAACTATTTTATTAGTAACAAATTCAGAAGCAATAGACTTAGGAAGTCTAGACACAAGTTTCAATTATTTTGGAAGTAGTGTGGGATATGAGCACTTACCTCTTGAGGGAGATTGGGGAGCCTCGGTATTTGTTGATGATCTTCAAAGAGTCTATGTATTGGGACAAAACTTAACAAGTGACAGAGTCCATCTTTATCGCTTTCTTTCAGATGGAACGTTAGATAGTACAAACTTTGCTCCTACCAGTCCGACTCCGGGGATATTAGAGTTTCAAACCAAGATGGTCAACTCATCCAACGGCAATGGTGATTTAAAAGGAAAAGTAAAAATTGAAAAAGGAAACAATGGTGCTGTTTTTATAGGCTACACAAGCGAAACATGTAGTCAATCAAGTTGTAATAAGGAGGTTTTCTTGTCGCATATTAGTGAGTCTGGACAAGTTTATGATGAATTCATGTTTGGATTTGATATAGACCCCTTTTATCCGAATGACTTCTTTGTTGATATGAAGTACTTTGGAGCTTCACAAAAGTTAGCAGTAACCTCGAATGTTTCTATCGACTTAACCAATGGAAACGACTTTGACTTTGGAATAGCGTTGCTGAATGTAAACCCCTCAACCGGAGAAATGTCTTTAGATAGCGGTTTTAGTACAGATGGACTGGATACTTGCTCATTTAATCAAGCGAATCATAATGGATTATTGGGTGATGAAGATTTTGTTGAGGTTCTTGACTATGACAGCCTATCCAATCATCTAATTATTGGAGGTTCAGCTTTTGAAGGAAATGGCCTGAACAGCGATGGTTGGAATCTGGCTTTCTGTGAATATGATTTTTCTGGAACACTGATTAGACAATGGTCAACTGAACCATTACCGGATTTCTTTGTTGATGTTGAGCTATTAAAAGATATGTTTTATCGCCTTGAAGGAACAATCGACCAAGGCAATCTAAGCAGCAACCTCTATATATCAGGTATGGTTGTAGGTAGCGGAGGATATGATTTTGCTTTGACGAAATATAAATTATCAGAATCAGGGTGGCAAATTGATACAACATTCGGAGCAAACGGTAATGGTTGGACAACAACCTCTTTTAACGTTCCATCCTTTGGCGCAACCGATGACAGAGTCAGTAAGATGCTTAGAGAGTCTGAAGATGGAAGTATAACAGTTGCAGGCTATGCCAGTTGGCTGGATGGCGGAAATCCTTTTGGCATCAAAAGAGAGGCTGTAATTCTGGCAAAATATACTCCAAATGGCTTATTAAATTTTAACTGGGGTCAAAATAAAAGTGGGTTTTTTATTCACCAATTTAATCCTATTTATGGTGAAGGAGTTTTTTCATTAGCAATAGATTCGGTTACTGAAAGTTTATACACCGTTGGTAAGAGCCAAAACTTTACAGATTTTTCTACTCGTATTACTTTAGCAAAGTATCACAATGACTTGATTTTTGCATCTCGATTCGAGGACTAAAAAAAGTTATAAACAGCTTGTCCTATTCAGTATAAAAACGTCGTTAATAAGGTTGTTAAAGAAAATAATGAGGTGAAAAATGAAAACGATAGTTTTTCTGATATTAATATTTACGATTTTTCAGTCTAAAGCTATAGACTTGGGGTCTTTGGACACATCTTTCAGTAATGATGGTGTATCAGATGGTTGGGACAGAAGCGGAGAGACAGGTTATTATCGTTATGGAAGCGCCACAGTAGTGGATTCACAAGGGCGAATCTATGTTGCCGGAACTTATGATTATGATGCCGGTGGAAGTACTGCCAAAGGAGCTCGCATAGAGAGATATCTTCCCAGTGGAACTCTTGATAATACATTTGGTACCGGTGGAATCAAAACTTTTGCCGTTCCTCCGGCTCCAATCAATCAATTTGAATATAGTCTTGTACTTGGTCCGTCCGATAGCATATTCATGGGATATTCTCGATTGTATTGTATTGTCGGAAATGAATGCCATTCAAATATAAAGATTTATTATGTCAATTCAAGTGGTGTTACCGTTGGAGACATAACCATTCCCTTTGATCTAGGTGGAACATGGGAAAGAAATGATGACAATATCTCGGATATGGTTTACATGCCCACACTCAACCGTTTGGCAATTTCGGCTGAAGTAGAGCGCGGAGGAAGTCAAGACACTGATTTCGGCGTGGCAATGGTTAATGTTGATCCGGTTACAGGAAGCTTGAGTATGGATACTAACTTTGATACTGATGGTAAAAATATTTGTTATTTTGATCAAGGGGCAACCAATGATACTGATAGTGCTCGATCCATAGTATATAACTGGCTTCAAGGTTCTGTTATTGTTGGAGGAACATCTTTTGAGGGTAATGGTGTGAATGCGAATGGTACCAACCTGGCGTTTTGTGAATTTAACATAGCCGATGGATCTTTACTGAGAAAATGGTCAACACAACCCGAGCCGGATTTTTTAGATGAGAGAGAATATCTGCATGATATGGTTTTTGTCACGGATTTTGTCGATAACGGTGGCATTATATTATTAACGAGTGGAATAGTTGTTGCGGCCACATTACCCGGAGATGGCAACAGCTCATTTTTGGATTTCGGGTTAACTAAGTTTTCTTTTAATAGTTCGAGTTGGGAAAGAAACATAAGTTTCGGAGAAAACGGAACCGGCATTACAACAACAAACTTTCAATTCATCTTCGTGGGAGATACAGATGATTATGTTGCAGAAATGCTAATGGAACCCGAAGGAGGGTCAATAGTTCTTGCGGGAAATATAACCTGGGATGATGGTGGTTTGAGTAAATCTGTTCCTGCTCTGGCAAAGTATACTTACAATGGTATCTTGGACACAAATTGGGGAATAGGTAAAAGTGGAAAAGCGGTGACTCCGTTTGATACCAGCGTATTATGGGATTCAGCAACCTCTGTTTCCATTGATCCAAATAATGAGGAATTATATATTGCCGGGTGGAGCTATGATGGTTTGGATTTCAAAAGTCTGATTGCCAATTTCCACAACGATATGATTTTTGGTGGTAATTTCGATTTTTAGATTCCCTCTTTGAAGAAGCCGAAAGCGATTGAGCGCTCTCGGCTTCATTTCAGGTTACGACTCAATAGTTTGAAAAACACCCTTGTAACTAAAAACTTTCCCAAAAAGAGGGTGTTTTAATCGAAAATCCATTTCAAAAGAATTTTCATCATTATCATCAACCGGTTTTTCGATAATACGACCATGTCCTAAAGCGAGAAACTCAGGATAAGGCATTCTCAGTTTTCCCAATTTAATTACATATCCGTTGCTTTCGTATCTAAGAGTATTATTTTCAACGTGAACTTTCATCTTCATGCCTAAAACCGAGTTGATGAACTCAATGATTTCGTTGTTCTTATTGTGATAAACAACACTATTAAAAATAACCGGTTTATTATTTGGAAAATCAATTCTTCTTTGCCACCTCTGTTCGCCATTAGAAACAACTCGGTACACATTTGTGGGCAAATTGTTTCCTCGCTTGTTGATGAGAGCTCCAAAAAATCTGAGTATGGATAAGGGAATTTTCATAAACCAGGGAAAGTCGATTGTTAAATGACCTTGAGCTCTGTTTTCTCCTTTATCATTTTCCAGATAATGTTTTTTCAGTGCTTCCGGTAAATGTTGCCATTGCACACCAAGAGCTTTTTGAATAATGCTTGTTTTCATAAAAACCACCCAAAAGTTTGTTTAAAAACCATAAGAAAGACCACCAATATCATGGAGATAAATGCCGGAACACCCAACCAAAACCAAGCCCTTGCCATCTTCCAATAAACATCAGGTAATGATTTATTATCAACCATAGCTTGATGGGAAAGTTGTTTCATCCTGATTTGCAACCAAACCACCGGTAACCAACAAGCACCGGCAATAAAATACAAAATCAAACTGAGCATAATCCAAGGGGTTGTCAGCTCCCATCCTGCAATGTGTGCCAACCAAATACCGGAAAGTGGCTGGAAAATGACCGTCGGCGTTGTGAACAACCAGTCTGCCAGAACGACATTTTTATTAGTGACGGCAATGTGTTGAATATTACCGCTTTTGTCAGCCATCCATTTGTAAAAAGCAGAGCCCAAGCCGGTTCCGAATAGCAGAATACAGCTAAGAATATGTAAATATTTGAGAGTGATATATGTCATTTGAGATTCTCCAATAAGTTTTTGAGAGGAGTAAAATCGGCAATATTATTCCGTTGCAACATGGTTAAATTGTCGTTTGTCAAAAATTGCAGATTAAAAGGTTTGAGTATCAAAGCAGCCAATCGAACAAACCAAAGTGGAATTGGCACAAACCAAGGTTTAGAGCCTTTGGTTCTTAGTTTTTGCATCCATTGTTTGTAAGAAAGAGGTTTTTCACCAACCACATTAATAGCTTGTCGGGATTGTTCTGATGAAAGGCAAACCTGAATAGTCTTTATCAAAATATCAATATGGACAGGCTGAATCAATTGTTGCCCATTTCCAACTAAGAGAATCATTGGTAAATTGCTGAGCTTTTTAAAGAATGCAAAGCTCTTGCCGTTTTCTCCATAAACCAATGAAGGGTATAAAATAAACCAATCAAAGCTGCTTTGACGAAGGAAATCGTCTGCTTGCTTTTTGGTTTTGTGATAAGAAGTTGTTGCTGATTGATCAGCACCTAATGCAGAAATCTGAACCACTCGCTTAACCCCTTTTTGTTCACATGCCTGAAATAAAGCCACGGGTGCTTTATAGTGAGTGGTTTCAAAGGTTCTGGACTTGCTTTCCTTTATGATTCCAACACAGTTAACTACAGCATCTATATTTTCAAGAAAGGGAAACCAGCGATCAGGCTCAGTCATTTTATTAAAATCCTGATTACAAACATGGATATTGTGATAACTCATAAGTGCATCGGACAAATGACTTCCAATAAACCCACGACTGCCGACAATTAGTATATTCATTATGATTGGTTTGTAGCTCAATAATTGCTATGAATTTTAAGGTCAAACAAAAACCCAAACTTCCAAAATGATAATTTTGGAAGAATTAACAATGACTATTTAATTGTTTTACGATACTTTGCCGGTGTTGTTCCGGTGATTTCCTTGAATGCTGAATAAAAGTTCGATTGTGTCGAGAATCCCGATTCAAACCCAATTGATAGAACTGATAAGTCATTTTGCTTTAAAAGTTTTTGAGCAGAAGAGACTCTTTTTTCTCTGAGGTAACGAGAAAAACTTTTTCCGAGTTTTGTATTAATCAGCTCTGATAGTTGATGCGGTGATAAGCCAACTTCAGAAGCAGTAGTAAACAAATCCAGATTGGACTGTTGAAACAGTTTTTGTTTATCCATAACAGACTCTAATTGTTCCAGTTTCTCATCACAATCAATATTGTTTAAGGTTGATTTGTTATAAGCCTCAGACACAACAATGGAAATGGACTCAGTAATTTCCGGAGAAATATGAATCAATAATGATGTTATTAAGAAAGCAATACCTATGGATATAGAATACAAAGAGAAGAAAATCTCCTGAGTGAAAGGTTTAATAATTGCGAAAACGGCAACAATGGCAGCAATTAAAAACACAAAGAGCAACAACGCCACCTCTGTTTTAAATTGTTCTCGATAAGCTCTTAAACGATAAACCATGACAAGCAACCAAAGCAGATAACAACCTCCGATAACAAAAACCAGACCGAATATCACATTGCTTTCTAAAACAAAGATTAAAAGAATAGGACTAAGGTGCAGAATGCTTTTAATACTCAACTTCTGTACAGGTTTTAAAATAGTCCTGGCATAGTAGTAAAAAACCGGAGCTACCAGGAACAGCACTACCTGATAGGCGATATTATCCGAGATTGCTAAAACTTGTTGTAGATAGAGAAAATGAAATAACTGCAATAAGGCTAAAGCTAAAACTAGCAAAGAGCCAAAATATGCTGAGTATTTATTATAAGCATGTGCTTTTTTAAAATAGGAAGTTATCAATACGAGTGTATAAAACACTGAAAAGCCAATTAGAAGAAATGCTAATGATTTCAGAGGATTAGTAGAAGCAATAAAGTTTAGAGCTCGTGACCACATCTGCGACAATAAATAGCATTTTTAGTATGGCCTCTGAGTCCGCAGGTTTTGCAAATTCTTTTAAGTTTACGAGTTTCTCTTTTCATTTTATCAATTTCGGAGGCAAAAATTCCGGTAGGAATAGCGATAATTGAAAAGCCGGTCAGCATAATAAAAGAAGCAACAGTTCTACCTAAAACAGTGTGTGGAGCTATGTCTCCATAACCAACTGTTGTCATGGTAACAATAGCCCAGTATATTCCATGAGGGATACTTTCAAAACCATTTGCCGGACCTTCTATCAGATACATGAGCGAGCCAAATATGACTAAAACGGTTAGAACAAAAAAGAAAAAAACAAAAATTTTATGCCAACTGTTTTTTAAAGCAATTATCAGCATTTCGGCCTGATGAGTGTATTTAATTAATTTTAGAATTCTGAAAATCCGTAAAATTCTTAATATACGAATTACCAACAAATGCTGTGTGCCAACCAGAAAAAGGGATAAATAAGTTGGTAAAATTGATAAAATATCAACGATTCCAAAAAAGGACAAGGTATATCTGAGCGGATGCTGAATGCTTATGAGTCTTAAAATGAACTCAAAGGTGAAAGCAATAGTAAAAAACCATTCCAGGAAATACAGAACATCACCAAACTTACCATGAAAATCCTGAACACTGTCCAGAACGACAGTCAGAACACTAATGATGATAAAAAGTATTAATAGGATGTCAAACCATTTTCCCAGTTTGGTGTCTGAGTGATAGATGATTTTAAAAAGTTTAAACCGCCAGTTATCAGTTAAGGGAGCGTGTTCTGCCATTTAATTATTTATCTTCTTGCAGTCCGATTCCATCCAGCCCGGCAGCTAAAGTATTTGCATCACCACCTTGAGACAGTTTAATTGCCAGACGCACTTCATTGGCTGAGTCAGCATGTCTGAGAGCGTCTTCGTAGGTAATTTCACCGGCCTGATAAAGTTCAAACAAAGACTGGTCGAATGTTTTCATACCCAGATTGGTTGATTTTTTCATCAAACCTTTCAGCTCATGAATTTCCCCTTTGCGAATATATTCCTGTGCTAATGGTGTATTTATCAGAATTTCTACCGCAGCTCTCCGACCCTTGCCATCTGGTGTTGGGATTAGCTGTTGGGCCACCATAGCTTTCATATTCAACGATAAATCCATAAGCAACTGATCACGGCGATCTTCAGGGAAAAAGTGAAGTATCCGATCCAAAGCCTGGTTGGCATTGTTAGCGTGAAGAGTTGCTAAACAAAAGTGTCCGGTTTCGGCAAAAGTAATGGCGTGCTCCATAGTTTCACGGGTACGAATCTCACCAATCATAATCACATCAGGAGCCTGACGAAGTGTATTTCTCAATGCGATTTCAAAAGACTCAGTATCAATTCCGACCTCACGTTGTGTAATGACACATCCTTGATGTTCATGTACAAACTCGATCGGATCTTCAATAGTGATAATGTGTCCGGTTGAATTGACATTACGATAACCAATGAGAGCAGCCAATGATGTTGATTTACCAGTTCCGGTTCCACCGACAAAAATCATGATGCCTCTTTTGGTCAGCGATAAGTCTTTTAAAACTTCGGGCAAGTTTAACGATTCAAAAGTAGGAATTTTGGATTCTACTCGACGAATCACCATGCCAACCGCCGACCTTTGATAAAAAGCACTCACCCTGAAACGACCAACTGCGGCAACACCGATGGCGAAATTACACTCGTGAGTTCTCTCAAAAACCTCTTTTTGAGCGGGAGACATTATTCCCATTACCAAATCCCTTGCCTGAGCTTTAGACAATGGTGCTTGTGTGATTGGCACAACTCTGCCATGAATTTTAATACTTGGCGGTAAATTTGCTGTAATAAACAAATCCGAGGCTTTTTTATGAGCCATTAATTTCAAATAAGAATTAAAATCCATAGTTGTCTCCTGAAGTTTTAATCAAAATCAGCTTTGTTTGCTGCTTTGGAGCGAGCATCTGCCCGCGTTATTGTTCCTTTATTAACTAAATCCATCAGACACTGATCCAAAGTCTGCATACCGTAACCTTGGCCGGTTTGAATGGACGAATACATTTGTGCGACTTTATCTTCACGAATCAAGTTTCTGATTGATGGAACTCCGACCATGATTTCATGAGCCGCAACACGACCACCACCTACGCGTTTCAAAAGTGTTTGAGCAATTACTGCTCTTAATGATTCCGATAACATAGAACGAACCATTGGTTTCTCACCTGCCGGAAACACGTCAATAATACGGTCAATGGTTTTGGCAGCAGAACTGGTATGCAATGTTCCAAACACCAAGTGACCGGTTTCTGCAGCAGTTAAAGCGAGTCTGATGGTTTCCAAATCACGCAACTCACCAACCAGAATAATATCAGGGTCTTCCCTCAATGCCGAACGCAACGAATTCTCGAAACTTTGCGTGTCTCTGTGAACTTCACGCTGATTGACCAGACATTTGTTACTTGTGTGTACGAATTCTATCGGATCTTCAATTGTTAAAATGTGACCATGTTCGTGTTTGTTAATGTAATCAATCATCGCTGCCAAGGTCGTTGATTTACCGGAACCGGTTGGACCCGTCACCAAAATAATTCCTCGAGGAACCTGAATCAGTTCCTTGAAAATTGGCGGACAGTTTAAATCTTCCAAGGTCAGAATTTCAGTCGGAATGGTTCTAAATACCGCTGCGCAACCTCGGTTTTGGTTATATGCGTTCACACGAAAACGAGCCAAGCCTGGAATTTCAAACGAGAAGTCGATCTCCCAAACCTCTTCATACTCTTTTCGCTGACCATCATTCATGATGTCATAAATCATGGCATGTAACTCTTTGTGATCCAAAGGAGGAAGATTAATACGGCGAACATCACCATCGACACGAATCATCGGAGGCAATCCGGCAGACAAGTGTAAATCCGACGCGTTGTTTTTTACAGAAAAAGCAAGTAATTCAGCAATATCCATAACAGAAACCTTTGTTAACTATGTTTTACGAGTTTATCTCTGTTACTGTTTAATTTCCAGAGTTTTTCTGAGAAAAGTCTCTATTTTTTTCTAGCTCTGGGGTGGGATTTATCATAAACATTTGCCATATGTTGATAATTTAAATGAGTGTATATTTGGGTTGTGGAAATATCCGCATGGCCGAGCATTTCCTGTACAGCTCGAAGATTTCCACTGGACTCGAGCACATGGGACGCAAAGGAATGTCGCAACAAGTGAGGATATACCCGTTCCCACAATCCTTGATGTTGAGCCCAAAACTTAATTCGAGCCTGAATACTTCTGGGTTTTAATTGTGACCCTCGTTTTGATATAAAAACAAAGCTGTCATTTGTTATGTTCCAGTTTAATGAAAGTGGCTTCCAGTTTTTTAGAGCTTTCAGAGCATATTGACCAACTGGAATCACTCTTTGTTTGTTACCTTTGCCTGTGACGGTAATCAATGCTTGGTTGAAATCCAAATTATGCCAGTGGAGCGTACTCAATTCACTCAGACGTAAACCGGATGAATAAAACAATTCAAGTATGGCTTTGTCCCGAATCGCTATTTCGGAGTTTAGCGGAATGTTCAAGAGCACAGAGACCGTATCCACATCCAAAACCTCAGGAAGTTTTGACCGAACTTTGGGTGTTTTAACCAGTTTAACCGGGTTTGCTAAAATACCTTTGTGTTTGAAAACATATTCAAAGAAGTTATTCAGTGAAGAACGAACTCGAGCCAAAGACTTAGGGCTTAATTTGTTTTGATACAACTCAATAAAAAACCGGCCGATTTCATTTTCGGTAATATTTTCAATGCTAACGAAACCATCTTGTTTTTTTAAAAACTTTAAAAAAGCATCAATATCGCGTTGATAGGCTTTCAGTGAATGCTCGGACAGGTTTTTTTGCAGTCGGCAATATTCTAAAAATCGAGTTTGCCATTGCTCTAAATTCATCCCTGGTTGCTACTTAGTAGGTTGAAAGAAGAAAAACTGTTTTTGAGTTTGATTTCCAACATATTTGTCAGTTTGCTGAGAATGTCTGTGGACATGTCAGGAATGAAACGAGTTTCATCAAAACTGGCAAAAATCAGTATTCCTTTTTTAGCATTTTTGCCGATAGGAAGCATCACACTGGAACCAACTTTCTCAGACTTTTTATTGAAAACAAATTGGAGTGTTTCCTTTTTTAAACGACCGCAAACAGATGAATTGCCCTCCATGAAATCTTTGAAAAGTCGGAAAAACTCTGTCTCATCTTCTACACACAATACATTTTTTGAGGTTTCAAGATTGTCATAAGCCGGAATCACCAGCCTGAAAATGTCTGCATTAAAATGTTGTTTAACAAATGCAGAAAAGTGTTTGGTGACATTGGCAACGTGAGAAATCTGACTCAATTGCAAAGATAACTCAAAAACATGAGAAATGATTTTTTCGTTTTCGGTGGCATGAAGGATGAGTTTGTTTAGTTTTTCTTTGAGAAAAGCATTTCTTTCCTGAAGAGTATTGACCTGGTGATTCACCAAACTGGCAATTTTTCCATCCGAATTACTGACTTTTAAGTCTGTCAACAACTCACGATTTCGGATAAAAAAATCCCTGTGTTCTTGCAAATACTGTATTACTTCAGATTCTGAAATATTGCTTTGTGTCATATTTGTATTTCTCCACGAAAAACGGAGACAGCTTCACCGGTTAAAAGAGTGTCGCCATCATCATTGTATTCTACCACCAGTTCTCCGCCGGGAAGCATGACTTTTACTTTATTTGAAAATTTATTCTCCGACATCATTGCCAGTGCAGAGGCACAAGCTCCGCTACCGCAGGCAAGGGTTTCACCGGTTCCTCGTTCATAAACACGAATTTTCATTGAGTCTGCGGAAAGTATCTCAACAATTTCGATATTAATTCCATTCGGATAGCTTTTTATGATTTCATCATTTAATACATTGAGATTAACATCTTCAATATTCTTTTTCTCTAAAACAAAGTGCGGATTTCCAAAATCAACTTGATACCCTTTTTCATGATCATGCTGAGCGGGAATAATACTTTTCGCCTTTCCCAAATTAACGGTGACCAGACCATTATCATAGACATTTGAAAAAACTTTGCCGGCAAGACCATTCACACAAAACTCGGTTTTTTCAGGGTTTTGCGAATGTAAGTATTTGGCAATACATCTTTGTCCATTTCCGCATTGTTCGGCTTCAGAGCCGTCAGGGTTAAAAAACCGGTAAGAGACATCACAATCATTTTCGCTTGAATTCTCAAGCAGCAACAACTGATCAAAGCCTATACCGGTGTTTCTGTTTGCCAAAGAAACAATTAAAGAAGCTGATGGTTTAAAGTTTTGATGGCGATTGTCAATAAGCACAAAATCATTGCCCAAGCCATGCATTTTTTCAAAAACAACCATAACTTTTTTGTTATTTTTGCTCTTCAATCGAAGCATCTTTTTCTTTCTCAGGAAGATACAAATCACCTTTGTTTCCGCATGAAGTTAAAAGCGAAACGGCTAAAAAACACAAAAAGACTAGTCCAAATTTTTTCATAAAAATACTTTCCAATAAATTGAATAAGAAACTACCATTGAATACTTTTTAAATCAACAACTCGTTGAGTTGGCTATGAAATTTTTGCTATCAAACTCATACCAATTCAAAGGCATCTTTTTATATTCAAATATCTCTGAAAACTGAAAACCAACCTTTTTCAGAACCTTATTTGAACCAATGTTTTCGACATGAGCACAGGCGTATAAGTGACTTAACTTCATTTCTGAAAAACCATAATTTAATGATAAAAACGCTGTTTTTGTTGCTATACCTTTGCCCCAAAACTTTGGCTTTAAGCGATATCCTAAATCGTAATAATGAAAATCTTTTCGCAATTTGGTTTCATACTTTAAACCAGACCAACCTGCAAACTCACCGGTGTTTTTATCTACAACGGCCCAGCGACCAATACCATTATCCTGATATTGTTTTCGAATGTAAGAAATAATTTCTTCAATTTCTGCCAAGGTTTTAATCGGTTTGTTGCCTAAATAACGATGAACCTCAGGATTCGAGTCCAGCTCAAATAAATCCTTGGCATCGGACTCAACAATTTCTCTAAGTAATAGGGTGTCGGTTTCTGCAAATATTTTCATGACGGGAGATTCGGATAAAGGTTTATTGTAAAGTGTCAGTCAAAACATTAAAATTCAACCCATGAAAAAACTCGAAAACAAAACAATATTCCTCACAGGTGCTTGTGGAGGACTGGGGTCGTCGCTGGCTTTAGAGCTTTGCAACCAAGGAGCGGATGTGATTATATCGGACAAGAATCCGCGTTCGTTAAATATCATGTGCGATAAAATCATCGAACAAGGTGGTCGAGAGCCGATAGTTTATCCGATGGATTTAGTTGGTGCTTCGCCGAATGACTTTATCCAACTGGCAGAAACGATTGAGAATCAGCTTGGGGAACTGGATGTTTTAATTCATACCGCTGCGGAATTTAGTGGTTTAACACTATTTGAACATTACGAAGCGACTCGTTGGCTCAAAGAGATGCAAATCAATCTGAACTCGCCGATATTTTTAACACAAGCGTTAATACCGTTGCTGAAAAAATCAAAAGGTACAATTATTTTCACTTTAGAAAATCTGGACACCCTTGAAAAAGCCTACTGGGGAAATTATGGTGTCAGCAAAGCAGCATTAAGCCACTTTGCCAAAACTCTGCAACAAGAGTTGGAAAACTCTGATGTGAAAGTTAAAACCATCACACCACCACCGATGAAAACCCAGCTTCGCTCAAAAGCATGGCCGGCGGAAAACGACTCTCACCTTGCTATGCCGGAGAAGGTTGTAAAAGCGTATTTGGATTATTTGGTTGGTTAGACGTATTCTAATTTCTATCGCAGATATTTAGTAATTTCAAAGATTAACCACTCTACATTCCTTTAAAAAAAGTTATAATGCCCAAACTTAATAGTTTAAGCATCATTGGAGAATATAAATGGGTGGAATAAGCTGGTATCAGTTATTGATTGTTCTGGTTATTGTGATTTTGGTATTTGGTACTAAAAAGTTAAAAAATGTCGGAAGTGACTTAGGTGAAGCGGTTAAAGGCTTTAAAAAAGGCATAAAAGATGAAGATGACAAGCCGGAACTGACAGAACAAAAAACAGAATCCACGTCAGAAAAAGTGGAATCAAAAGATTCAGAAAAGTCCTGATATTTCTATCTGTTAATTAATCGACCCTTATTCAGGGAATAGTATGTTTGATATTGGTTTTTCAGAATTGTTTATGGTTCTGGTAATTGCGTTGATTGTGATTGGCCCGGAGCGTTTGCCTGCTGTTGCCAGAACGCTTGGAAAATTTATAGGAAAGGCTAAAAGGTCTTTTGAAAATGTCAAACAAGAGGTTCAAAGCGAGTTGGAAACCGAAGAACTCAACAAACGACTGGCGGAAAACAATATTCTTTCCGAAACCAAAGAAGCGGTTGATGAGGTTTCCAAAGAGTTGCGGGACATTGCCCAAAAAAGTGGTGAAAAAATTCCTGAGACCAAGGACTGGAAAAGTTAATGTCTGATCAACAAACTTTTGTGTCCCACCTAATAGAGCTTCGCAGTCGGTTGGTTAAATCGGTTGTTGCGATATTGTTGCTAGTGATGATTCAATTACCGTTTGCCGGACAAATTTATACCATTATGGCAAAACCGGTATTAGCCTATTTGCCTGAAGGTTCAGCAATGATTGCTACAGGTGTTTTGTCACCTTTTCTCACGCCTTTAAAAATGGTCTTCATTTTGGGTTTAATTATCGCCATGCCTTATATTTTGTATCAAATCTGGGCATTTGTCGCACCCGGACTTTACAAGCATGAAAAAAGAATTGCCCGTCCTTTGTTGTTTTCCGGAATTACATTGTTTTATTTGGGGTGCTTGTTTGCCTATTTTGTGATTTTCCCGATTTTATTCCAGTTTATTCCCAAAATATTACCTAGTAGTATTTCTTACATGCCTGATATCAACAGTTATTTTGATATTGTGGTGCGTTTGTTTTTTGCTTTCGGCTTTGCTTTTGAAGTCCCGATTGCAGTGATTCTCATGATACTTTTAGGAGTAACAACGCCTGAAAAACTATCCAACAGCAGACCTTATGTTATTGTTGGTGTGTTTGTGGTCGGAATGCTGTTAACACCACCGGATATGATTTCTCAGACATTGATGGCAATACCAATGTGGATACTCTTTGAGCTGGGAATTATTATGGGGAAAATTTTGAAAAAAAGAGCAAAGGAAGCAAAACAGCCGGAATAATGGGCTATAATACTTTTTTTATCGGTATTTTTTCTACAGTCCATGAAATCAGAAAACAACCCTGTCATTTATCGCAAAGACTACAAAGAACCAAATTATTGGGTCAAATCATGTAATCTGGGCTTGATGATTGAGCCGGATTTCACCTTGGTGAAGTCAAAAATTAATTTCGAAATCAACACACAAAATAACTGCAATACTCTTGAGTTAAATGGAGTTGATATAGACTTGTTGATGGTTTTGATTGATGGTCGTAAATTATCTGAGGACGAATACAGCCTTAGTGATGAAACCATGATTATTGAAAATGCTCCCAACATGTTTGAGTTGCAAATCGAGAATAAAATTTACCCAAGCCAAAATAAAGCACTTGAAGGTTTGTATCAATCCGGTGAATTCTTTTTAACACAATGCGAAGCCGAGGGTTTTAGAAAAATCACCTACTATCCTGACAGACCGGATGTTATGGCTCCATTTCATGTTACTCTGGTTGCTGATAAGGAAAAATACCCTATTTTATTGTCAAATGGAAACCTGGTGAGTTCCGGCGATTTAAAAAATGGCAAACATTATGCGGTTTGGTCTGATCCGCATCCAAAACCCAGTTATTTATTCGCAACAGTTGCCGGTGATTTGGAGTATATCGAAGACAATTACACAACGATCAACGGTGACGATGTGACCTTGAGGATTTATGTTGAAAAAGAAAACATAGACTCGTGTCAATATGCGATGGACTCCTTGATTCGATCCATGAAATGGGATGAGGAAAGATTTGGTTTGGCTTATGATTTATCACAATACAATGTTGTTGCCACCAATGATTTCAATATGGGAGCTATGGAAAACAAGGGTTTGAATATTTTTAACTCTAAATATGTTCTTGCTAAACCGGATACAGCGACTGATAGCGACTTTATTGGTGTTGAAGCGGTTATCGGGCATGAGTACTTTCATAATTGGACAGGTAATCGAGTAACCTGCCGTGACTGGTTTCAGCTCAGTCTGAAAGAGGGCTTAACTGTATTCCGAGATCAGGAATTTACCTCCGATATGCAGTCCAGAGCCGTTAAGAGAATAGAGGATGTCAGATTACTCAAGGCCTTGCAGTTTAGCGAGGACGCTGGCCCTATGTCGCATCCGATTCGCCCGGATTCCTTTATCGAAATAAACAACTTTTATACCTTTACAGTCTATGAAAAAGGCGCACAAGTAGTTGGAATGTATAACACCTTGCTCGGACAGGATGGTTTTAGAAAAGGGTTAGATTTGTATTTCAAACGCCATGACGGACAAGCGGTCACATGCGATGATTTTCGTCGGGCGATGGCGGATGCCAATAAAGTGGATTTGGAACAATTTGGACTTTGGTACTCACAAAATGGCACTCCAAGAATCAAAATTAAAGAAAATTATGACCCTGAGTACGGAAAATATATCCTGACAATCAAGCAAAAAGCCCCTGAAAATGTTTCCAAGAAAAAATACAAACCGATGCATATTCCTGTGAGAGTCGCTTTGTTTGATGACGAAGGAAATCAGTTGGCTTTGGATGATAATGGTACAACAGAGGCTGTTCTGGAGCTCAAAGAGAAAAAACAAAAATTTGTATTTAAAAACTTATTAAGCAAACCGATTGCATCCTTGTTCCGAGGTTTTTCTGCTCCTGTGACAGTTAAGTTTAAACGCCCTGATGAAGAGCTTGCCAAGTTGATGTCATTTGATACAGATTCATTCAATCGTTGGGATGCGGCTCAAATAATGTCTGAAAAAGTTATCGTCAACGCTTACAAAGCCATGAAAGATGACAAGGATGCCAAATGCCCGGAAGAGTTCATTGAATCAATGAAGAAAATCCTGATGGATGACCAAACCGATCCGGCATTGTTGGCTGAAGCACTAACATTACCAACCATTAAGTCACTGATGAATCCTATGCACGACATTGATGTTGGATTGCTCTATCAAGCAAGGGAGTTTGTAAAAAAAGCATTGGCAAATAGTCTGGAGGTTGAATTCTTATCTGTATACAACCGCAATTTTGTGGAAGGAGATTATCAAGTTCAGTCAGAACATATAGCCAAAAGAAGTATGAAAAATACATGTTTAAGTTATTTGATGTCTTCTGAAAACCCTGATATTAAAAGATTATGTAAACAACAATACAACAATTCAAACAACATGACTGATGCTTTGGCAGCATTGTCGTTGTATGTTCATCATAAGGCTGAGGGACACAACCAAATGCTATTGGACTTTGCGGAAAAATGGCAAAACAATGCCTTGGTCATGGATAAATGGTTTATTCTTCAGGCAACATCCCCTGCAATGGGTGCTTTAGAGAATGTTAAGGAACTGATGAATCACTCAGCATTTAGTTTAGAAAACCCAAACAAAGTGCGCTCACTTATCGGTGCTTTTGCGAGTAATAACATGTTGCATTTCCATCACACCTCAGGAAAAGGCTATGAATTCCTTGCCGATCAGGTGATTGCGTTGAATAAACTCAACCCACAAGTGGCATCGCGAATGGCTTCAGTCTTCAATACTTGGAAAAAGTTGAACAAAATTCGTCAGGAACGCATTGAAAAGCAGTTGCTGCGTATTAAAAATACCGAAAACCTTTCACCTGATGTGTTCGAAATAGTTGATAAGGCATTAAGTTAATTGTTTTACTTTACTTATTATTTTGTTTTGATAATAATAAATCTGGAATGGTTAAAGGATAGGAATATGAAAGACGTTAAAAGTAGCAATCAGAAAAACGAGAAACAAACAAAGAAACAAAAATACACGACACCTAAATTGTTTTCACTCGGTGATATCAGAGATGTGACCATGGGAGGTTCACCGGGTGTGGGTGATAGTGGAGCAGGAGGCTCGGAACTTCCTTTTGCATAGTTGCTATGTGCGTTATTTAAATCTCACCAATTCAGGTAAAATCAATAATTATAAAATTGCTGACTGTATTTATCAGTCTGGCATAGAAATTCAAGAGCTTGAACACTCAATTCAAGCTCTTTCTTTTGCTGAAAATCAAACATCAAACAATCTCGCTTTCAACACCATAGAGTCATCATTGGTTTATGAAGATAACAATACTTCAATTGGTGAAAACTTTTACAATATTCAAGTAAATTATACTCAAAACAAATATCAACTGACGGTAAATCAAAGCATCTACTTTATCGACCAGAACTCAATATCTTTACAAAATCATGAAATTGATAAAACCATCCTTTTGGGTCCGGCATTATGTCTGAATTTAGCAATGAACAATGTATTTTGCCTTCACTCTTCGGCTTTTAAAATCAAGGAAACAATATTTGTACTAATGGCAGAATCCGGTACCGGAAAATCAACGATTGCACGTTATTTTCACCAGCAAAAAAACTCTTGCCGAATTGCGGATGACATCCTTCCAATAAAAATTGAAAAAGACAAAGTCATGTTGTTTCCACAGTTTCCACAGTTAAAGTTATCAAATGATGAACAATATCACGGTGAAAACTTAACAGGACGAATCGTATTGTTATTTGCAAATAAAAACTCTGAGAGCGTATCACTTACCAAATTACAAACATTTGATGCTGCTAAGAATTTGATTAAGCACACTGTGGCATCACGGCTTTTCTCTCAGCAAGAACTGGCAAATCACTTGGATTTTTGTCACAAAGTAGCTTCTGACTTGCCGGCATTTCAACTGACCTATCCTCATCAGGAAAACAGCCTTAAACAACTTTTGGAGTTGCTCAATGAATTGGCATGAAAAACTTCTGGCACTTTTACTTTTGCCAAAAGCCAGAAATCATATCGTGTTGATTAACAAAGAACTCGAAAGTAAACCCTATGATGAGTTGTTAAATAATACATACAATCATCCGATAAAAAAACAATCTCTCGAATCTATAGTGAAAGCTTACTTTTGGGCATCGAGACTATTGGAAAAAGGCAGTTGTTTGCCCCGCTCGATTGCGCTATTCCAACACTTAAGAGCTGTTGGATATGAAGTTGAACATAAATTCGGTGTTAACAAAAACGATTCAAAGTTAGCTGCTCATGCTTGGGTTGAATATAATGGCAACCCACTTAATGAGTCGGCTGATTTAAGAAAAAAATTTACCGTTATGGATTAATCATGCACAAGTTACTAGTTAAAAAATTCGAGCAATTATCACTTAATGAACTCTATGAAATCATGGCATTGCGTATGAAGGTTTTTTGCGTCGAGCAAGATTGTCCTTATCAGGATTTGGATGGATTCGATCAGCAGTCAATTCATGTCTATTTTAAAGTGAAACAACAAATAGTTGCATATGCCAGAATCATTGAAAAAGAAAAATCTACAGGTTCAATTGGAAGAGTGGTTGTGCACCCTGACTTTCGAAAACACGGCCTGGCAAAACGAATCATGAGCGACTGCATTGATTACATTAAGAAACAAGATAAACAACAAATAATCATCTCCGCTCAATCCTATCTTCAGAATTTTTATTATCAATTAGGGTTTAGAACCACAGGAAAATACTATCTCGAAGACGATATTCCTCATGAAGAAATGACTTTAAATTTGTAGTAAGGTCGAATGAAGATATATTGTTAAATGTTCCTGAAATTAATTATCTGTCAAATCAAGGTGCTTGATTAGCGGCTGCAGGTGTTTTTCATAATGCCGCCATAAATCAACTGAACTGTTATAGAGCTTTTCTCTGACCTGACTGGCGCTCGCAGTTGCCGTTGGTTGCTTGTTTTTATGAAAGTCCAAACATTGAGGCTGCCATGATAAGTTTAAGAACTCCAATACATCTCTGGCTTGCGTTTCTAAATCATTAACCAAGTCCTCATAACAAACGGTTTTGACCGAATTCCCACCAATTTTTTGCCAATGTCTCAGAAGCTGATTGTGCTGATTGTAGTATTTTGCCATTTCTTCCAAATTGTATGAAAAAGGATAGGAGTCATTGCTGAAAAGTTGTTTAAATACTGCATAGCAGACAGAGATTGGATGGCGTTGCATAATAATGATTTTAGCATTGGGCAGAGCCTTTAAAATCATACCAACGAAATAACTGTTCTGAGGAAATTTATCGGTGAATCTTGGCTTATTCCCTGCTATTGGTGCTGACGTTTGTATATAATCTTGCCCCAGCTGTTCAAAGTCAAGCTGTTTGGAAGCAACCACCATTTCAGTACGGGTAACTTTAGAGTTGGTTTTGATGTTTTGCAATCCATGTTGAACGCATTTATTCAACTGTTTTAATTCGCCGGCTGCTTTTACATCGGAATGGCTGGTGATTATTCGATCCAGCAAGGTTGTTCCTGAGCGGGGTAGTCCAACAATGAAAATAGGCCTATCAGTCATGTTTTGACTCGATTTTTGCTGAACAAATTCTTGACTATATTCAACTTGAATCTGGCGCATAAAATCAATATCAGACTGAACGTCATAATTAAAACAGCTTCGAAATAAATCAGCACCTTTATGACGCGCCTCGAAGCTTTCATCATATTGTTGGCAATCTTCTAATTCTTTTGCTAATGCGAAAAAAATTTTCGCTTTTTCTTGAATAGAAAATCGACGCTTCAAACTAGCAGCATTCAAAACTTCAAGATGGTTGTTTGATTTCGAATATTTTTTATACTGGCTTTGTAAATAAAGTCCGTCCGGATTGTATGGTTCTATTTTTAAAACATTTTCTGTTAACCGGATCGCTTCATCAATATTACCAAGATTTTGTAGAACGCTGGCTTGTTTTAAAAGCCAGGCTGTTTTATTCGGTTCGACGGTACTTAAATGACGAAAGAGTTTTAATGCAGCTTCGAAATCCTCATTAGTTTCCAGAATTTCAGCTATTTTTTCGTACATTCGGCTGTTATTGAGATTTTTTCCGGCTAGTTTTTGAGCTAATGGAAATGCAATATCAGTTCGATTCAATGCCTCATACATCATTATTTCCTGAAAAGCGTATGAGATGTCATTCGGGTTGATTTCTCTGGCTTTGCTAATGGCTTCAATAGCACCTTCAATATCATTGCTTTGAAATAATAAAAAAGCTCTGCTAAACCAAGCTTGATCAAAATTGGGATATTCTTCAATGAGTTCTTTTGAGAGTCTAAGGGCTTGTATAATTTGTCTTTGTTGAGCGTGGTTTTGAACCTCCCTCAGTTTTTGTTGCTTGATGTTGTCGAAAGACATTGGAAATTATGACTCCTGATGTTAAGGGGTGATTTTACAAAACAAAGCAGAAACAGTCAAAGCATCAAAAAATAGTAACAAAATAAAAGCTTCTTGATGGCAGCTCTTGCTTGACAAATGGTTTTCTAGTGTTAGACATTAAAGCAACTTTCATTTATCAATTTTACTTATTCAAATTATAAAAACCTTTGATTATTGTTTATGAATATTCACTTGAAGAAACTAACGAGATAAGCAAGAATACTCAGGTTAAACATCAGGAAATCTTCATCATGACAATACTGCAAATGCAAAACCAGGACTTAAAAAACAAACGTGTACTTATTCGTCAGGATTTGAACGTACCGATTAGTGATGGCAAGGTCACAAGTGATAAAAGAATTTTAGCATCTCTGCCAACAATTAAGCAGGCGCTTGAACAAGGAGCCGCAGTCATGGTGATGTCGCATTTGGGTCGTCCGACAGAAGGAGAGTATGACGATCAGTTTTCCTTAAAGCCGGTGGCTGATTATTTGACTGATGCGCTAGGACAACCCGTCGAATTGGTCAAGAATTGGCTGGAAGGTGTGGAAGTTGGTCCTGGACAAATGGTCTTACTGGAAAATGTTCGGTTTAATAAAGGCGAGAAAGCCAATGATGAAGAACTTTCAAAGAAAATGGCAAAACTTTGTGATGTGTTTGTTATGGATGCTTTTGGAACAGCTCATAGAAAACAATCCTCAACTTATGGTGTTGCACAATTTGCTCCGGTAGCAACGGCCGGACCATTGCTTGCAGGTGAATTGGATGCTTTAGCCAAATCCCTGGATAATCCGGCTCGGCCTATGTTAGCAATTGTTGGTGGCTCAAAAGTTTCAACCAAATTAACTGTTCTGGAAAGTTTATCTAAAAAAGTCGATCAGCTAATCGTGGGAGGAGGAATTGCCAACACCTTTATTGCCGCATCCGGTTATGGTGTTGGCAAGTCTTTGTATGAACCTGATTTGCTGGATGTAGCAAGAGAATTGATGCAAAAAGCCAAAGATGAAGGTCGGGAAATACCGGTCCCAACCGATGTCGTTACCGCCAAAGAGTTTAGTGATACCGCCGAAGCGACCATTAAAATGGTGGATGAAGTTGCTGATGATGACATGATTCTGGATATTGGGCCGGAAACCGCCAATAAATTTGCTCAAATGTCCCAGCAAGCCGGAACAGTGGTCTGGAACGGTCCTGTCGGTGTGTTTGAAATCGACCAATTCGGAAATGGCACTAAAGTTCTGGCACAAGGTATAGCCGATGGTGACGGTTTTTCAATTGCCGGTGGTGGCGATACATTGGCAGCAATAGACAAATACAATATGTCCGATAAAGTTTCCTACATTTCCACTGGTGGCGGAGCGTTTTTGGAATTTCTGGAAGGCAAAAAACTACCTGCTGTGGAGATTTTGGAGAAGCGAGCGAAGGGATAATTACAATTAATAATTAGTAATTAATAATGTGTAATTATTAATTACTCTAACCATCTTTAGCCATGGCACGGGGATTTAGAAAAAACATGTCAATTATTTTTTAGATAATGGGAACTATAACTTGTTTAAAAAAGGAGGAGCTGAAATAAAATTGATACCGCTCTTAACCTCTTATCATTAGAAAAACCATAAGTGAACCAACAACTAAAACAATACTGGAAATAAAGAAAATTAATCCTTGTTTGGAAATCTTCGCTTGCTGCTCGCCAGACATAGATTCAAACTCAGTGATTGTTTTGTTGTAAACAGAGTCTTTATCTAACGTGAATTTTACGATAATAAAACAAAGCACCATAATGACACCAACAGAAATTTTGGCAGCCAATCGTCCGGTTCGTCTGCCAAAAACATCTTTAAAAACTCCTTCAATTTCTCTTCCTAAGTCTGGAAAAAGTAGTAGGAGAATAAAAAAAACAGAGAAAAAGTAAAGTAGCAATGCAATTGCAGACAGAACAGTACCATTTTTCTTGGCTGAGTTTTCTTTGCCTTTGGGTTTCAGTTCAAAATATTGATTGCAGTAAATAGCCTTAAATAAATTCATTCTGGAATTATTCAAAATGTTTAATGCTAATCATGCTATCACAACTCTTGAATTTTTTCCCACATAAAGTTCATTTGCGAAGCGAGTTGTATTGATAGATTCAATATCTCTTCACCGTTTTGAAACTCCTTGCAGTATTGAAGCAATACTGATGATTGATTTATCGGCAGATTGTTGTAATCCATAAACATGGCAATATCGAAAATAGGATGTCCTTTTCCTGCAAACTCCCAATCAATTATTTTCAAAGGTTTTTTGCCAAGAAGGTTATAGCGATTTAAATCATAATGGGTTAGATTGATAGCATCAAAGAAGCCAAGTTCATGTAGTTTTTTGATTGTGTGCTGATATTGATAAATAAACGAAAATGTTAAAAAATGCTTCGATTTGTCGTAATAATGAGTCAATCTTTGATTAAAATCAGGAAAATTGCCATCTAATTCAATTTCGTGATATTGACTGATTGTTTTGATTAGAGTTTTGTGATTTCTTTGGCAATCTTCAGCACTCCAGCAATCTTGAGGTTCGTATTCTGAAAGTAAATAATCCTTATTTGGCGAAATAATATTGGGTGAAATAGCGAGGTTTTTAATTTTTTCGAGAATTTTTAGTTCGTTTTCACGCTGAATACCTGCAACATCAGGGGTATTAATTCTTAGAAAGAATTTTTTGCTTAAACAATGAATGATATAGTTTTGATTGACTGTTCCAGATTGGGTTTGTTCATAACTGACAAATCCGGCATGCTGAATTTCATCAATTTTTTCTATCAATTGGCTTATATTTATTGCTGTTGTTTTATCCACCGCTTTTTCCAACTCACAATACCAAAAAATATCAAAACAATATAAAACACGAAAAGTAATGCGGTGAGATACATTTGTTTTGACCAGAATAAATAAATGGAAACGCTATCCACGAACAACCAGTAATACCAGTTATCAAAAATTTTACGAGCTGTCATAAAGGTCGCGACAACTGCCAAAAGCGCGACCAAAGCATCCAGATAAGGAAAAGACGCTCCTAAGATTTTCATCAAAGAGCCAACTGGGTAAACCAAAAGCAAAGAAATTGTAATTACGATTAAATGTAGGTTGACTGGCCATTTATGAATTTTGATGGACAAATGCTGATTGGTATTTTGCCATTGATACCAACCATAAACAGCCATTGCCATGTAATAAATGTTAAGAGCTGACTCCGAAAGCAAAGCCACATCATAAAACAAAAAGACATAAATGGCTGTACTGACGAAACCAAAAAACCAACACCAGATATTTTCTCTTGCTGCAAGAACCAAATAAAGAATAGCTGTTATGACTGCAATCACTTCCAACGGTGATTGATTTTGGAAAGTGGTTGAAATTTGTTGAAAGACTTCGTTCATTTGTAAGCCATTTTATTTTTTAATTTTTTTCTTAAACCTCTCAAACCGACAAGTTTTAAAGGACAAAATTTTGCGAAAATCAATTCAAAAACAAAAGGAAACAGAATTAAAACGCATCCGAAGACGATAATACTCTTTGTAAATAACCCCAGACTAATAGCCAAAGCCGTTGTAAATCCAGAAAATATCCATAATATCATTTTCGATGCTTTTGTATATTGATACTGGCTAAAACACTCTTCACAATACATACGGCTTGTATAAGTTAGTAATTTAATTTTAACATTGTTTTTATTACATTCAGGGCAAACTCTATACATAGCAAAACTCTAACATATGTTTTAATCATTTAAAAATTATAATCAAAACTCAGACCTAAATGTCTCGGTGAACCTAGTTGGGTATAAAGTCTGTCTTCATAGTTGGGCGGTTCTAATCCAAAATAGAATCCGCGAGTTGCGTATTGCTTATCAAAAATATTGTTGCCCCACAGGGTCACTTCCCAACTATCCGATTGATAACCAACTCTGAGATTGGTTGTAGTGAAAGCTTCTGATTGCTGGTCATGAGAGTCTGAAAAATAAAAACTGTCTTTACCGGAAACATCTATTCTGGCAAAAAAACCATTGAGATGCTGATACTCCGCACCTAAAGAAAAACTATAAGACGGTGCATGGGCTTGTTCCCGACCATTAAAGTTGCCTTCACTAGTGACAAAATCATCGAATTCCGCCTTTAATAATCCTAAAGAACCGTAAATATTTAAATTGTCAGTTGCCTGAAAAGCAAAGTCGGTCTCAATTCCATAATTACTGCCACTGGCAGCGTTACCGGTGAAATAGACGAAAGTCAAAGGATCATTCGGATCAGTTTGTCGCGAGGTGCTGATTTGCATGTCTTTGCGTTTGGAATAAAATGCCGAAAGATTCCATTGCAATTGATAATCCATCACAAATCCTTTCAGACCGGCTTCGATATTCCATAAATACTCGGGTTGATACTCGCGAAGTTCATCAGGAACAGATAGAGACAAATTAAACCCGCCGGCTTTATAACCTCTGGATACTGTCGCGTAAGAATTCAAAGAAATTGAAATGTTATGATTGAGAGAAATCTGTCCACCCCACATAGAATCACTCGGTGAAACATCAATGCCATTGTCGTCATTATATTCGGCGTTGCGTTTTTCAACGCGAAAACCAGCTGTGAGAGTGTTATCGAAAGATATTTCAGTGTCAGTTTGTACAAAAAGAGCATAAGAATCGGAACTGAACTGACTGTTTAAATTTCGATAGTTATCACCATTGTAAAGCTCGGTAATTTGATTGTCTTCATTCATATTGAGAAAATAAAATCCTAAAAGCCAATCGGTTGAGTCGTTAATAATTTTGCTATTTTCATTGGAAATCCAGCGAAACTCCTGAGACATATGTTTTCTTTGGCGTAAATTTTCTGATGTAAAATCATAAGGAGCGTATTCACCCCAATAATCATTATTTCCCCAATCCCCATCGTAGGAGTAATCAATATCAGCTTTCATATAACTGCTGATACTTACAAAATCAAACTTATCGGATTGATATTTAGCTTTTATTGCTAAGCCTGTAGAATCTTGAAAATCTTTTCCGGGTAAATCACTATGAACGGTAAAACCGTTTTCAGGAGCAAAGCTATCGAAACCATTGTCGACTTTGGCTTTGAGTAGATTGAAATTCAATTGCAGATTATCGTTAGCGTTCCATAACAGCTTACCTCTGCCGACATACTCATCTCTTTGATTGGTATCATCACGATTCAGGTAGTCGTTGGTGCGAAATCCGTCAGCATTAAATTGGTGTAACGAAAAACGATATGCCGCGTTGTCACTCAACCCACATGTTGAGCGAAACCCCAAGGCTCGGTCTCCGTCATCACCTATCAATGTTTGAATTTTATGTGAAAATTCAAAGTCAGGATCAAAGGTTTTCACATAAATTAAACCGGCCAAGCCATTGGCCCCGAACCGGGTTCCTTGTGGGCCTCTGAGAATTTCAACCTGTTCCACATCAAACAAGGTCGCAACTCCTCCCAACGCTGAAAAATCAATATCATCAACAATAAATCCAACTGACGGATTAGGAGCACCTTCGTATTGGGAGCGTTCACCAATTCCCCGAATCTGAAAATATCGAGGACGATTGGTTGCTGAAGACCAATTGAGATTTGGTACTTGTGGCATGATATCTTCAAAGTGCTGAGTGCCGGCATTTTCTATAGTTTCAGAATTCAGGATAGCGATACTTGTTGAAGTTTCATTTTGAGGTTTTTCACCTCTTAAATCTGCGGTGACTGTTGCTGTGTAGAGTTGTTCTTTGGCATCATCAGCTATAACCGAAAAGCCAAACAGCAATAAAGCGATAGAAATTATTTTTTTCATGGATTTTTACCTTTTTCATTCTATAAATCAAAAATAAAAATCCGGTGACAGACGATTTGAATAGTATTGTTTGTTCCATTCCTACGCCGGTACAAACCGGATCAGGTTCTAAGGGTCTTATCTCAGGCTTAAAAACGGTATAAGCCACCCCTTGGAATGGAGCGATTTTAACATTGAAACTCAGGAACTCAATAAAATCCTGTTTTATTTTAAAGGTCTTTGCGAAATAAAGGGAAGGTGACAACTCCAACAGAGTTGTCACCTTTTGTGAAAAATTTATTCAAATCCATTCATAAAAATCAAATCCCCCACAGTATTACAAGATTGAGGAACAGAGATATTATTGTACTGCAATTCATCCAGATAAAAACCTTCTTCTTCCGAACCTGGGTCAGTAGAAAGACTCCATCTGACTTGAACAGTTTGACCATTATAAGCGGATAAATCATGTGTCACGCTTTGGAAGCCGGCTGAAGAGCCATTGAACGCACCTTGTGATGCAATGTAACCACAAGCGTTAATCGGTGGAGAACCTGTGCTTGAAAAATCATTCGGATAACCGCCATTTGGTGGTAAATCTGTCCAGTTGCTACCGCCATCAGTTGATATTTCAACAACCACTCCATCCCAGTCGGCTTCGATATTATATCTTGCTTGATAGGTTAGATTAGGAGTTGATGAAGGACTTGCTGGAATACTAATTTCCTGTGAGTGCATTCTTCCACAAGTGTTTGGTGTATAAGTGTTACTGCCTTCAGCTGCACTGCGATAACTCAGCAAGCCATTAGAAGATTGCTCATTACTGACCGACCAAACCGAACCTAATCTCATGACCGCAAGATTATCCACATCATCGGTGAAACTACCTTCAGTACCCGGCAACCCAAGTGCCGTTGCAACCACCTCAAACACTTCGCCGGTTTCATTTCCTCCGTTTGGTCCACTACCATCAGCAGTTGTGTCTTCTGCTTTGACAATATAATAGTAAACTTGGTTAGGTGTCACATTAACATTGTCAATAAAACCTGTGGCATTAGCAGCGGTTGTCGTCAGTAAATTACCCGATGCCGGTGTAAAGTTATGCGATGTATCACGATAAATATTGTATTTCACATCACTTGCTGCCGGACAGTTTGAGGTTGCGGCATCCCATGACAGGCTCACATGGCAATTGGCTCCACTATTTGATCCTACTAAGACACTTGAAGATTCAAACGAAGGTTGTAGCGAACAAATTTGAGTTGATGTGGCATCAATACAATTAGTGTAGGAACTCACTATATCATCCGAATAGGCTCTGACTTTATAAGCGTATTGATAACCACCAACAGTCTTATCATCGGTAAAATTATTTGTTCCTCTGATACCTACAAATCTCATTGCTGTCAAATCAGCTGTTGCACAACTTCCTTCCGTACGATAAATTTCATAATAGCTATAATCGGCAGAAACATCTGTCCAACCGAGTGAAATACCCGAAGGAGTATTTGAAGTTACCATTAAATTGGTTGGATCAGTCGGATTTGCAGGAACAGCACCACCGGATGCTAAATCTCCGGAAACAACCAGAGCAAATCCCTGTTTGTCTGATCCAAAAGTTCCATCGCCCGGAATATTGGTAGCATCAACATTGATTGTGTATGTTCCTGTTACCGGTGCAGAAAAACGAATTTGCTCGACCGAATTAATCGAATCAGCTGAACCTCCGGTTACCGAATTATTTCCTGAAAAATTGTTTGCCAGATAGGTATTTCCACCGGCATCAACGGACAAGTCCAGATTATTCACAAGCGTTACACCGGAACCAGTCGGACCGGGAACATCATACCAAACTAAAGTTGCTCTGAACTCTTCACCTGCTTGAACCGTCACTTCAACATTAAACTGTTCCCCAGTAGAAAGACCGTTTTCATTGGTAAATTCCCAAAATCTGAATCTGCGATTGTCACCATCGAAATAGAGAGTGTTTTCCAACCAAACACGCCCCCAGCCAATTTGATTGGTAAAGAATCCGCCGTCAGTTTGTGTTCCATTGAGTAGCATCGCTTTCATAAGTGTGCCGCTTGGTTTGTGAGCATCTCCGGCATTTGCCGTACCGGTCGGATAAAAGCCATCGGTAAAATATTGCCTTAATAATGCTGTACCACCGGCAGTAATTGGTGTTGACATTGAGGTGCCACTGGTTGTTCTTCTGGATGGTGTGTCAATGACATTGGCATTGTTTGAATCTCCGGCAGCCGATTCAATGCTACTTCCAGTCGCTGAAATATCCGGTTTTAAACGACCATCATCAGTAGGACCTTTATTCGAGAAAGAAGCAACAGAGGAGCTATTGCCATGTAACAATGCACCAACAGAAACCACATTTTTAGCATTACCGGGGGATGATACGGAATTGACTTGACCATCATCATTACCTGCCGCAAATAAAATAATCATATCATCCAGTTCTCGCAAGGCCTCATCCGCGCGAGCATCCGAACCAATATATTCACCTAAACTCGAAGAACCATAACTATTTGAGTGAATAAAAGCTCCTGCTGCATAGGCTTGTTGCCACATTGGAGTAGATCCGGTACCTGTCAGACCGGAATTGCTGCCAATATCATTGAATAAAATTTGTGCATTGGGTGCCATACCATCATCATTGTCATAACCATGAGCTGATGGGCTCGATGCACTTGCTGGTGGAGTTTCAGTTAAACTACCAACTTGGTTGGCGCGATCACCGGCAATTGAACCGGTTGTGTGCGTGCCATGAAAGGTTCCGTTGTCATAAGCAGCTGCACCGGGCATGGTCCAATATGCAAATATTTTATTATTTGGATGTGTTGTGCCAACAGTTGGTGGATTCACATCTTCAGCATCTGTTATCGCAGAAACCACTCCCGAACCTTTATTCAAATGCACAAACCAGTCTTCATTGCGATCAAGGCCTGAATCAGCAATACCTACAATCTGACCGGTTCCCCAAAGACCCTGATCCCAGATTGGTGTTGGAGAAGGCCTGTAAGTATCGTTACTTGAGGTTCCACCTGAAGCTGATGTTGCCTGAATCGCAGAAACAGCTTCGGTATTGAAAAAGGTTTCCTGATAATAGGGAGCAACCCATTGAATATCTTCTAAAGAAGATAGTGCATTCAGAGCCTGAGAAATACGGTTTCCGGAAACCTCTATAACGATTTGGTTATAGCCAGAAGGAATATTGCTTGAGACTATTTTTTCATTAGGGAGATATTTTTTTACCAACCCTCTTAGAATGGACTCGTCAACACTTTTAAAACTATGTACTGACAAATGATACACTGATTGCCCGGCTCTCTGAGAATCCCATAAATCTGGAGAAACTTTAAACCCACTTTGATAAGCTCCGTACCAGCGAATGTTATTATTCTGGTCTAAGAGACTCTTATCAGAATTCCTCCAATCAACCACATAAGCATTGTGACTAAGGCTTTGTAAAACCCTAAAGCCCTTTTTTTGCAGCCAGTTAAAATCCGCCTTTCTATCATTAAACTGAACAATACCATAATTATTCAGTGACAAATTCGACAAACCGGTATTTGAAAAATCCAGTTGATCAAATTTTGGATCAAAAACACCTACAGCTAAAATCAGATTGTTTTGATTAGACAAAGCATTCTTCACAGACTCTGCTGATTGTTTGGTTGCAACAACCTGTTCTGCATTCGCAGAAGAAAGAACCCCAAGCAATGCCAGAACGACACTACTTTTTAAGAATTTATTAACCATTTACGCACCCTCTAAGTTAAACTGGTCTTAAATTGTATAGGATAAATTATGTTTCAGCCATCATATTTTAAACAAAAAGATAATAACGGGATGCTTGATTTCATTAGGAGTCATCCGCTTGCAACAATCGTTACCCAATCTGAAAGTGGATTAACAATAAACCATATTCCAGTACTATTAAAAACAAGACAAAACTCAAATGTTTTGCAAGGTCATATTGCTAAAGCAAATAATATGTGGAAAGACTATCAGATTGAGAAAGAGTCAGTCGCGATTTTTACAGGTCCGCAGTCTTACATTTCTCCTAATTGGTATCCTTCAAAAAAACGGGATCATAAAGCAGTTCCAACATGGAACTACACAACTGTTCATGTACATGGTCAAATAAAGTTTTTTCATGAAAAAAACTGGCTCTTGGAGCATTTAACTAATCTGAGCGACTTTAGTGAACAAAATATGCCAAAACCCTGGCATTTATCCGAAGCACCTGAGGATTATATCAATTCAATGTTACCTGCAATTGTTGGCTTTGAAATGGAGATTATCAACATGAACGGACAATCTAAAATGAGCCAGAACCACAATGAGGGAAATCGCCAAGGTGTAATAACCGGTTTACAATCTCAGAATAAAAAGAATGTGGCTACTTGGGTCAAAAATCCTGACATGAGTTAATAAAGTCAGTTAAAATTCAGCTTTTTTTAATCCAAAACGATTCATGTACAGTCTGAACAGCGAACCTTTTAAACTGGAAAGAGATGTTGAAGCCATCATTGTTCCTGACGGGCAATCAATCAACCTGCCAGCCGGAACTGTGGGTTATATCACTCAGTCTTTAGGCGGGAGCTTTACTGTTTTTATTGATGGAAGCATGTTCATGATTTTGGGACACAATGCCGATGCTCTTGGTAAAGAACCAATGCCATTGCCTCAAATTAAAGAAAATGCAAATAAGGAAGAAATTGAAGAAGCAGTTTGGGAGCAATTGAATAATGTTTATGACCCTGAAATCCCTGTCAGTATTGTGGAACTAGGGTTGGTTTATCAGTGTGAAGTGAGTGAAAAAGAAAAAGGTAGGTATGATGTCTTTGTGGAAATGACACTGACAGCACCAGGATGTGGAATGGGTGATGTCTTACTGACCGACGCCAAAACCAAAATCAAGCTCATTCAGCAAATTGATGATATCGAGTGTAAAATCACATTCGACCCACCATGGGATAAATCCATGATGTCAGAAGCTGCTAAACTGGAAACAGGAATGTTTTAAAGTTTAAATTGTTGTATAACGCATTTCATAACTTTAATGATGTCTGGACTTCAACTAGCTTCCGCCCACATCTAAAGGAAACTGAGGCCTGATAAAAGATAAATTTTCTGTTTGTAAATTCAAAGTTTTTATCAACAAACCACTAACCAAAGAGTATAAATTTGTCTCTCCATTCTGAACAACCATAAAATAATTCTTGTCGAAATCAAAACCGTTCAATGAATCAAACTCAACCTCCTTGTTCTTAGAAAAATCATCAGTGTTTATAAAAGTAGCCTTGTTTGAACTCAAAACAACTATCAGCGCGCCTTCATTCTTTGCCTGATAAATAAAACTGGTTCCCTTACCAGTTGGGAATGCATCCCGGTTTGATAAATCGTCAGCATTAAATGATGTAACATCATCTGTTTTTGTGTTTATAACATACATATGTTCCTGTGTATGATCGAGAAGCATAGCAGTATTTGAATATTTAGCTACATAAATGGAGTAACCATAGTTAAGCCCAACTGCTGCGACAGCTACTGAGCCTAAAAATTGACCAAATTTTACACCAGCTCTACCTGTCCCAGAACGATTAATTACTTTACCGGATTGAGAGTTTATTACTGCTACCTCCGAACCTTTTCCTTCCCTCACATAGAATCTGTTTTTATCCGGATTCCAGTATGAATCAGCTATATCAAAAGGTGAGTCCATAATAACTATTTTATCTGTATTGTTTGGGTCAAGCATTAAAACTTCTCCATTACCAAAAACAAAAATTTCATTTGTACCATCATGGAGCCTGATACCAATTGGTTTTAATTTGACCTCAGGGATAGACACATTCATTAACTGATTTTCTTTAAATTCATATACAGTTAATAATCGTGAGTCTTTTGATTGACCAAAAATATAAAAACGTTCATACTTCTCATCCCTAAAATAAACAGGTGTTCCAGTAAAATAGCCATCTATTTTTGTTTTTCTCTTTGTGTTGAGATCAACTATTTCTGTTCGGTAAGACTTACCTTTATTTGTTTTAACAAAAAGGCTATTGAAGAGATTGTTGCTAAAATAATGTGGTAGTTTTCTATTTTTATTTAAGTTGACTTCAGTTATTTGTTCGAGGGTGTGGGCATCAAAAACAATGGATTTACCTTTACTTGAATTAGTATTAATAATGTACTGGTCATCATATGTTAATTCTGAATAACTATTTCCCTTGCCAAGTGAAATGGATTTCTTAAGTTTTCCGGTTTTATTGTCATACACAGAGAGGAATTTCTCTTTTTTCTTTTCGGTTTGTATATACAGATTTGAAAAATCTTTATTAACAGTAATAAACTGCCTGACCTCAAGTTCGTAGCGGTAGACACTTAAGGGATCAATATTCAAGTTAAAAAGTAGTTTATATGTATTAATATCGTATACTTTTATTACTGCTGAATCTTTTGCAGTTTCCATATAATAGAACAATTTTCCAGGGTCTATCAAATTCAAACTCTCACCTGGTCTATTGTAAGATTCGCCAAAATCAATTTCCAGTTTTTGATCAAGGTTCTCAAGATTGAAAATTTTTGCTGTGTTATTAAACACTTTTTTATTTTTTGTTTGGTAGAAAGCCAAATAATCTTGTGAAATTGCTGTTGATGAAATCAACGAAATAAATAAGCATAATATTTTCACTTGTATAACCTCTTGTATAAGTTAGTTCTTTGAGACAGTGTTTCCAGTAAATTTGAAAAATGTTGAGTTAATAGATTTTTAAAATCAACAATGTAGAAGAAAAGTAGTCAAATTTACTGATTCATTATATCTGACAATCATAACCGGCAGATTAAATATTTCAAGAAAAAAACTTATTTCAGACTAGCTACAAACTCAAAATCAATTTTTCGTTCATCAACTGAAACACCAGCGACTTTAATCCGCACCTTATCTGCTAATTGAAATTTGGAACCGGAGCGTTGCCCGACCAGTTTGTGCTGGATATTGTCGTGATGATAATAATCGTTTGGTAATGATGTGACATGAATCAAACCATCAACCATGACATTGTCTAATGTTACAAACACGCCAAAATGCACCACTCCTGAAATTTTACCGGTAAATTCTTCGCCGATATAGTTCTGCATATACATGCACTTGAGACGAGAATCCACATCTCTGGAAGCATTTTCAGCACGTCGTTCATTGTGTGAACATTGGACACACATGGCTTCTGCTTTTTCCGGCGAATAAATAAATCGTTTCGGCTTGTTGGTTTTAACGATGTAATCAATAGCCCGGTGCACCATTAAATCAGGATAACGACGAATCGGTGAAGTAAAGTGAGCATAATGTGTTAACGAAAGCCCAAAATGACCTTTGTTGGCCGATTCATAACTGGCAAGGCTTTGAGAACGTAACAGCACGCTTTCAATCAAAGACTTATCATCACGGTTTTTTACCAGTTCAATAATTCGTTCAAAATCATGTGGAGAAACCGGATCACTAAATCCCGGTTTAATTCCCAGCGACAACAAAAATGCTTTTAAATCTGTCAGTTTATTCAAAGGCGGTGCATCATGCACGCGATAAGCTGAGGGAACTTGATGCTTCTCAATATATTTTGCCGCACAGATATTGGCAGCAATCATGAATTCCTCAATCAATTTATGCGAATCATTACGTTGATAAGGCTGAATATCTGATACCTGCCCATCCTCACCAATACTGATTTGCACATCGGTTGAACTGAATGTAATGGCACCACGATTTTCTCTGGCAACCGCCATCACTTTGTATAAATCGTGCATGGTGTCTATTGCAGGAGAGACTGTTTCATCCCATTTTGTTGGTTTTTCACCTTCCAATAAATAGTTCCAGCATTGTTTGTAAGTGATTCGGGCATGAGAGTGCATCACGCCCCGATAGAATTTATACGACTCAATTTGCCCGGCAGAATTGATTTGCATATCACAAACCATGCACATGCGATCGACATGGGGATTGAGCGAACAAATGCCATTCGACAACTCAAGTGGCAACATCGGAATCACTTTTCCGGGGAAATAAACCGATGTTCCTCGTTTATAGGCCTCTTTATCGATTTCGCTATTCGGCGGAACATACTTGGAAACATCCGCAATGGCGACCAATAAATTCCAGCCTTTATCGTTTTTCTTTGCATAAACCGCATCGTCAAAATCTCTGGCATCTTCTCCATCAATCGTTACCAAAGGTGTTTCTCGCAAATCGACAACATCTTCGGTAATATCTTCTTCGGTGACATGATTCGGAATGTAAGAAACCACATTGTCAAAATTTTCCGGCCACTCATGTGGTAAATTCTGAGACGCAATCGTTAATTGCATCGCTAATTTGGAATCCAGTTTTTGTCCCAAAACCGCAATCACTTCGCCAAATGCCGGATGTTTGCGATTGGGATATTCGGTAATCATTGCTGTGACATAATCACCATCATTGGCAGTAGCTTCATAACCCGAAGGAATAATAATGTCATCAATGGCATTATTGTCCGGCTCTACAATTCCCTGACCTTGTTTGTGGAAAAAACGACCGGCAATGGTTGTGTGTGCTCTTTCCAGAATTTCTACAATAAACGCATCCTGCTTATTCTTACGACGTCCGGATTGCAAACTGGCAAGCACCGTGTCTCCATCCATGACTTTTCGCATTTCACTCGGTAATATAAACCCGTCCTCTTCAAGCTCCGGTGAAATTAAAAAGCCAAAACCATCCGCATGAGCATGAACAACCCCTTTAATTAAGTCCGTTTTTTCCCTGACACCATATCCACCCCGACGGTTGATAAACAAAGAGCCATCACTAATCATGGCACTAAGCCTTTTACTCAAGCCATCCAGTTGTTCTTCATTCTGAATTCCAATTCGATCAGCAATTTTTTGCAAAGATAAAAGTTTTTTCTTGGTTTTTAAGAAATCCAAAATCGCCGTTCTGCTGGGAATAGGGTTCGGGTATTTGGCAACTTGCTCAGCAAATTCAGGATCAGGAATATTAAACGGATTTTTCATAAAAATAGATTTTTCAAACTGAAATGGATTGTAGCATAGATAGTTCTTTCTTTATTTCTTACTTATGTAAATAATCAAGCAAAAATTTATTGATAAATATCCAATAGCTTGCATTGACGCATATATACTAAATTGTGATGTGTTTGTAAGCAATGAGGCGATATCCAAATGCGTGAAAATAATAGTATAGAATTAAGCTCAGGGAAACATTGTAAGTTCTTAAGAATTAGACGTGACCTTATACCAAACTATTACATATTGGCATTTCCTAAATCGCAAGGCGAACCTAGCAAAGAAGAAGTGTCTGAAATGGTTACTCTTGGTATCGAATACGCCAAGTCTATTGCAAAGCAGTTCGTTGGAGATTCAGAAGCTTATACCCTTCTATATAGTGGTTATAGCGCTAGAAGAGAGAAAGGATGGCATATACACATCGTATTGCTAGGGAATAGATGGAAAAAAGCATGGTTATATTTAGTTTTAGCAGGAAAAAATATACTCCAAGCTATTGGCCTCAGAAAAGACGACTCACCAAGAATAGAAAGATGAACAAAAACAGATGGGAAGCGCTTATGGGCGCACTGGGATTCAAAGATTCATTTTATTGTTATGATGATCTCTATAATGCTTATTCTGAAAAACATCGTTTTTACCACACAGTCAAACATATTGAAGCAATGTTTAGGCACTTCGATATTGTTAAAGACATAGCAGAAAGACCTGCCGAGTTGGAGCTTGCAATATGGTTCCATGATGCTATTTACAAACCTTTTTCTAAGAACAACGAACTTAATAGTGCAGAGTGGGCAAAAGAATTTTCTCTTTCAAATGGCTATTATATGGAGGGTGCAGAACGCATACATAGCCTGATTATGGCTACCCAGCACAACGGGATAGTTCAAGATAAAGATCAAAAGTTGATTGTAGATATTGATCTTACTATTCTCGGAGCATCCCCAGAGATATATGATGAATTCGAACGGAATGTACGCAAAGAATACAAGATGGTTCCTACGTTTATATACCGAAAGAAAAGAAAGGAGTTGCTAATGTCATTCCTGAGTAAAGTAAGCATTTACAACTTGGATTATTTCAAAGAAAAGTATGAGAACATTGCTAGGTATAATATTAAGAGAGCAATTGAAATGCTATAAATTTCATAACTGGTTTCTCAATATGAGGATGTTGTTTCAAACTAGAAAGTCTTCACCTCTCCCTCGGGTCCAACGCATCTCTCAATCCATCACCAATAAAGTTAAAACAAAACAAGGTTACAGCCAGAAAAGATGCGGGAAATATCAACGACCAGGGGGCGATTTCCATGTCTTGGGCGCCTTCATTGACAAGTGCTCCCCATGAGGTGTATGGTTCCTGAACACCCAAACCCAAAAAGCTGAGGAATGATTCCACCAGAATAACCTGTGGCACGGTTAGGGTGACATAAACCACCACAATTCCCAGAAGATTTGGAATAATATGTCGAAAGATAATTGCCGGAGTGGATGCGCCGATGGCGACGGCTGATTCAATAAATTCTTTGTTCTTAAGAGTGAGAGTTTGTCCTCGAACGATTCGTGCCATATCCAGCCAGATATATCCGCCAATCGCTGCGAATATCAAAAAAATATTCCTGCCAAAAACCACCATCAGCATAATAACCAAAAACATAAAAGGCAACGCATAGAGAATATCAACAATCCGCATCATCACACTATCAACTTTTCCACCAAAATAACCGGCAATCGCGCCATAAGTTACTCCAATAATTAGACTCACCGCTGTGGCAACAATTCCCACAAGCAGAGAAATTCTTCCTCCGTGTAAGGTGCGAGCGAATAAATCACGACCCAGAGCATCGGTGCCAAAATAATGTTGAGTCTCTGAGTTTGGCGGAATGGACATATACTCCCAGTCAATGAATTCAATTTCATAAGGTGAGAAAAAAGGAAGTATCAGGACTGCCAAAACCATCAGAACCAAAACCACAAAGCTGGTAACTGCCAGTTTGTTTTTTCTGAGTCTTTGCAATGCATAAAACATTAAACTCTTGCCTTGAGTTTCATTTGGCAGAGTTTTTGCAAGCCCTAATAATAGACTTTTCTTACCAAACATCATTGGCTTTGCACTCGTAATTTGGGATCAAGCCAGGCGTATAAAATATCGACAATTAAATTAAACAAAACAACCATTACACCGATAAAAATAACTACGCCCATGACTAATGTGTAATCACGGTTCAAAGCTCCTAAAACGAAATATCTTCCAAGTCCCGGGACTCCAAAAATTTTCTCAATTACCACCGATCCGGTTGTGATTCCGGCAGCTGCCGGCCCGAGATAGGAAATAATCGGCATCAAAGATGGTTTCAGAGCATGTTTTAAAATGATTTGAGTCATTGAAAGTCCCTTCGCTTTTGCCGTGCGAATGTAATCGCTGGCAAGCACTTCAATCATTGAGCCACGCATCAAACGGGCAATATAGGCGATGTATCGTAAAGACAATGCAAAAACAGGCAAAACCAGATATTCAAACTTTCCATCGCCCCAACCACCGGCAGGAAACACATCAAAATTGATGGCAAACAGTAATATCAATAACGGTGCAGCCACAAAATTAGGGATAGAAACACCCGTCATCGCACTCGACATCAGTAAATAATCCACCCAAGAGTTTTGTTTCACCGCAGCAACCGTTCCAATGCTTATACCGACAAAAAAAGCAAAGACTAAAGCCAAACCACCAATCGTAAGTGAAATCGGAAATCCTTGAGCAATCAATTCCGTTACGGTGAAATCTTTATATTGAAATGACGGCCCGAAATCACCTTGGATGATATTTCCCAAATAGCGAAAATATTGTTGATGAAGCGGTTCATCCAAATGGTATTTGGCTTCCAGTTTTTGTTGGATTTCCGGTGGCAAATCCTTTTCTGAATCAAACGGACCACCGGGTGCAACCCGTATTAGAAAAAACGTCACTGTAATCAATATCAGCAAGGTTGGAATGGCTCCGCCGATGCGTTTAATAATAAATTTCAGCATTGAGTTGAGTATGATTGACGGTAATCAAAAGTATAGCAAAGTGAGTGAGTGAAATCATTATAAACCTGAAAAATACTGTCGCCACTTTTTTACTGAGTTTGATATAATCCCCGACTTTTTTAAAAATCTTTAAATGCTCAATCCACAACAACAAGCTGCGGTCAATTATTGTGACGGACCACTTTTGGTACTGGCAGGTGCCGGCTGTGGAAAAACACGAGTCATCACCGAAAAAATTGCTTATTTGATTGGTAACAAACAAATAAAACACTTCAACATTTTCGCTATTACATTCACTAATAAGGCAGCCAAAGAGATGGCTCAACGAGCCGGAAAAATGATTCGCTTACCTGAGGGTGAATCACTGAACATCTCCACATTTCACTCTCTGGGCATGAGAATCATTCGAGAAGAAATCAAACACAGCCACTATCGTCATGGTTTCAGTATTTTTGATAGTTCCGAGACTCATAACATCATCAAGGAGTTATTACCCAAAGGCAGCAATAGAGAACAAATCAACAAGGTTCAATGGCAAATTTCAGGCTGGAAAAATGAAGGATTGTTAGCCAATGAAGTACAAACTCAGCATTTAGCGATTCAGCAGATTTATCAACAGTATCAACAAAGATTGGTTGATTTTAACGCTTTAGATTTTGATGATTTAATCTTACAACCTTTAAAACTTTCACAAAGCAATCCTGAGGTTTTATCTCGTTGGCAGGAAAAAATGCAGTTTATTTTGGTCGATGAATATCAGGATACCAATGGCAGCCAATATAACTTGTTGAAAATGCTTGGTGGAAAACACCGGAATATCATTTGCGTTGGAGACGATGACCAATCGATTTATGGCTGGCGTGGCGCACAAGCAGAGAACCTCAATCTTTTAAAGCAAGATTTTCCGGACTTAAAAGTGGTGAAACTGGAGCAAAATTACCGCTCTACACAAACTATTCTTTCAGCCGCCCATGATGTGATTAAGCAAAATCCTCATGAATTCGAGAAGAAACTATGGAGTGATTTGGGCGGCGGCGATTTAATTAAGGTTTCAGACTTTGAATCTCCCGAAGCCGAAGCCGTGCAATTGGCAGCGGATATTGAATATCAAAAAATACTCAAAAAGAACCGTTATGCCGATTATGCAGTTCTCTATCGCTCTAATCATCAGGCAAAAGTAGTTGAACAAATTTTTCGTGGCAATAATATTCCCTATGTGATGAGTGGCGGACGCTCGTTTTTTGATTTCACTGAAATCAGAGACTTGATGGCGTACATTCGGCTTTTATGTAATCCCAAAGACAATGCGGCATTCTTACGAATTGTCAATATTCCACGTCGTGGAATCGGCTCATCCTCGCTGGCGTCTCTGGCACAATCCGCTGAACGTGCAAGTATTGGATATTTCAAAGCAGCTAACAGTGATGAAATTTTGGCAAATATTTCGCCAAGGACCGCGTCGAAACTGAAAGAGTTCTATCAGCTAATCAATTCTTTGCAAAAGAAAGTGCTTGCAAATACCTCTGCCGATAAAGTGGTTGATGAGCTGGTTGACAAAACCGATTATTTATCATGGATTGAACAAACATCCAAAGACAAAACCAGTCGCCAAAACCGTATCAAACTGGTCAAGGATTTTCAAAAATGGATACGAGCTTTTTGTCAAAAAGAGCCAATCGGTCTTCTAGAAGTCGCAAACCAACTGAGTTTGCAAAGCAATAAGGAAGACACGAGCAAAGAAGATGCAGTGCAAATGATGACTTTACATGCAGCCAAAGGGCTTGAGTTTGGTCATGTCTATCTCATTGGCGTTGAAGAAGGAATTCTTCCGCACCGCAATTCCATTGAAGAAGACACTATCGAAGAAGAACGTCGCCTCATGTATGTCGGCATGACCCGCGCCATGCGAAACCTGCATATCAGCTATGTCAAAAAACGTAAAAACAAATTTGCCCTTGATGAAGATTTCGAAACCGGACCCAGCCGTTTTTTAGATGAACTCCCAAACTCACATATCCAAGGCTATGGAGTTAAACCCGAAGAAAGCGAAGACGAAAAAAAACAGAAAAAACTGGCAAACCTTGCTGCTTTGAGAGCGATGTTGGATTGACTTCTAATATAAACAATATTGATTTTCCTACAAACAATTAGGAAATCTCCCCTATCTGGAAATCTAATTAAATCAATACAATACCTGCTGGTTTGATTTAGAGAAAGAAATAATGGCAAAGCTGGCTGTGGTTTATTCGCGTGCACAAAGTGGAATTGATGCTCCTTTGGTGCGGGTGGAGGTGCATTTATCGCGTGGTTTACCGGGTTTGTCTATTGTGGGACTTCCGGAAACTGCGGTGAAAGAAAGCAAGGATAGAGTTCGGGCGGCTATTTTAAACAGCAATCTGGAGTTTCCACAACAACGTATCACTATCAATTTAGCTCCGGCGGATTTACCAAAGGAAGGTGGGCGTTTTGATTTGCCCATTGCAATTGGTATTTTGGTAGCTTCCGGACAAGTGAGTTCAGACCGTTTAACTGAAACCGAATTTGTCGGTGAGTTATCTTTAGGAGGACAATTGCGAACGATTCGAGGAGTTTTGCCGGTTGCGGTTAAGTCGGCTGAAAATAATCGTGTTTTGGTTGTCCCCAAAGATAACGGTGCGGAATCCGCTTTGATTTCCGAAGGTGTGAATAAAACTGCGGATAATTTATTGCAAGTTTGTGCCTGGCTCAATCAAATGGATGATTTGCCAAATGCTGTTAAAGCCAAAAGATTCAATATCAAACCAATAGCGGATATTTCCGAAGTGAAAGGACAAATTCAGGCGAAAAGAGCTTTGGAAATTGCAGCCGCAGGCGGACATAATTTGTTGTTTATCGGTCCTCCGGGAACAGGAAAAACCATGCTTGCCAGTCGTATGCGGGGAATCATGCCACCATTGACGGAACAACAAGCCTTAGAGACAGCGGCTATTGCATCTATCAGCTCCAAAGGCTTTGATATCAACGATTGGTTCGTTCCGCCATATCGAAATCCTCATCACTCAGCATCGGCTGTGGCACTAGTCGGAGGTGGCTCGAATCCTAAGCCGGGTGAAATTTCTTTATCCCATTTTGGGATTTTATTTTTAGACGAACTCCCTGAATTTTCACGTCAGGTTTTGGAGGTTTTACGAGAGCCAATTGAGTCCGGAAAGGTTACCATATCCCGGGCAGCAAGACAAGCAGAGTTTCCTGCGAATTTCCAGTTGATTGCTGCGATGAACCCTTGCCCTTGCGGATATTTTGGCGATAAAGAAAGAGTTTGTTCCTGCTCTGCGATGCAAATTGAACGCTATCGTGCCAAGGTTTCCGGTCCTTTACTGGATCGAATTGATATGCATGTAGAAGTTGCTAGGATTCCTTATAAAGACCTGAGAAAACCCGGTAAAAGTGTTGAAAACAGCGACACTTTGAGAAAACGAGTGACGGCTGCCAGAGAAATTCAGTTACAAAGAAATCTTGGTCAAACCAACGCTCAGCTTGGCAATAAAGATTTGGAGCGAGTGATTCATATATCAGAAGACAATTTGCAAATGCTGGAAGGAATTGTTGAGAAACTCAAACTCTCGGCTCGGGCTTATCATCGAATTTTGAAATTATCACGAACTATTGCTGATCTGGAACACTCGGAAATTGTAGAAAAGCACCATTTATTAGAAGCGGTTTCTTATCGTTGTTTGGACAGAGCTTAGTTTTTGACGATATTTAAAAATTGATTCTTTAATTCATCAAAATCAAACAATTCAATATCAGCCAAGTGTGAAGGAATCACATTGCTGAGAGAACGAGCAATATTTTCAATGCGCCCGGGATGAATTTTTTCCCAGTCTTGGAGCATCATTTTAATCGCTTTCCGCTGCAAGTTTTCCTGCGAACCGCACAAATTACAGGGAATTATAGGAAAATCGACAGCATTTGCATACTCCTCAATTTCGCTCTCAGCACAATAGGACAAGGGTCGAATAACGGTGTGCTTGCCATCATCGGATAATAGTTTAGGTGGCATAGATTTGAGAGTGCTGCCAAAGAACATATTTAAAAACAAAGTTTCAACCCGATCATCGCGATGATGCCCGAGAGCAATTTTAGTGCATTGTTGCTCTTCCGCAAACGAATACAAAATTCCGCGACGCAATCTGGAACATAATCCGCAGGTGGTTCTACCTTCAGGAATAATGCCTTTAACAATGCTGTAAGTATCTTGTTCGATTATGTGATAATCAATACTCAATTTCTGAAGATAATCAGGCAAAATATTCTCAGGGAATCCTGGTTGTTTTTGATCCAGATTAACGGCAACAAGCTTGAAATTAACAGGAGCTTTTTTCTGCAACAACATAAGCATATCCAGCATGGTGTAAGAATCTTTCCCGCCGGAAAGACAAACCATGATTTTATCACCTTCCTCTATCATGTTGAAATCAGCAATCGCCTGACCGGTTTTGCGTTTTAGCTTTTGGCGGATTTTATCAAGCGAGATAACGTCTTGTTGATTTATTGTTTGCATGTGATATATTCTATGCTGGTTGAAAAGATTGTAAATAAAAAGAGTGCAAGAGTTTGAAATAAAAAATCTGGAATTGCAGCTGTTGGAGCTACGAAGCGAGCATCGCGATTTGGATGAAATCATCCACGAAATGATTGATTCCATGCATCCGGATCAACTCAAAATTCAACGTCTGAAAAAACGCAAACTTAGGGTCAAAGATAGCATCATCAGATTAGAGAGTCTGTTAATTCCTGATTTAGATGCCTGAATTATTTATTCGCCATTGCAGCCACTTTACCAATGGTTAATCCCTGCACCAGGATGCTGAAAATAACAACTGCATAAGTCGCTGTCAGAAGCGGGTCACGCCAAGTTCCTGCCGGAAGTGATAAAGCCAAAGCCACGGAAATACCACCTCGCAAACCTCCCCATGTCAGAATTTTTACAGTGTGTGGCGAGTAGGAATTTTTATATTTCAAAATCGCCACTGGCAGTCCGACACTGATAAATCTGGCTATCAAAGCTGTTGGGATTATCAATAAAGCAGCAAGAATGTAATTCTGGCTGATTTGAATGATTAATAATTCAATACCAATAAGTAGGAATAAAACCGCATTGAGAATTTCATCAATCAACTCCCAGAAATCATCCAGTCTTTTGCGAGTATTTTCACTCATAGCCAGTCTGCGTCCTTTATTCCCAATCATCAAACCGGCAACAACAATCGCAATTGGTCCTGAAATATGTAAATGCTGTGCCAATGAATATCCACCGGTGACCAGAGCCAAGGTGATTAAAACCTCAACCTGATAATCATCGATTGATTTTAAAAACAAATAGGCAATATAGCCAATTATTAAACCGTATATGGTTCCGCCGATGGCTTCTTTAAGGAAGAGTAAACTAATATGACTCATTGAAACTTCACTTTGGCCGGTTGCCAGTTCCAGAACAACGATAAATAAAACAACCGCAACACCATCGTTGAATAATGATTCGCCAGTGATTTTGACTTCAATGGCTTTGGGAGCACCGACTTTTTTAAGAATTCCCATCACAGCAATCGGGTCTGTAGGTGAAATCAATACTCCAAAAACCAAGCAGTATAAAAAAGGAACATCAATTTGCAAGAATGCAAAAATGTAATAGGATACAAAGGCAACAATGGCTGCTGAGATGACAATTCCTATGGTTGCCAATATAGCAATGGTATCTGCAAGTTCAGCCAGTTTGTTAATGTTTACATGCAATGCGCCGGCAAAAAGCAGAAAACTTAACATGCCATTGAGTACTGCTTCATTGAAATCTATTTGAGCAAAAATGTGTTGAACACTTTCTGTGCTGAAAAGTCCCATTTTATGGGCGATTATGATAGCCAGCGACATAAGTAAACCTATCAGCATTATCCCGATTCCATTCGGTAATTTGATGGTTTTGTAATTAATTAAGGAAAACAGAGCAGCCAGCGATAACAATATCGCAACCATATCGAATAATGACATTAATTTCACACAGTGACAGAAATAGATGCTAGGGTAACAAAAAGCGTTTTGAAATACAATAAAGCCAAAAAACTGGAACAATATTAAAGTTTCTGATATTCAAATAGAACCATGTTTTTTACCCATTTTTCATAAGGTGTGAATAAATTGATATTAAAAGTCTTTGCTAATTTTTCTTTATTACCAATGAGATATCGGTTGTCCATAGGGCGATAAAACCGTGTATCAATAGCAACTACTGTTTCACCTGAAGAGTTAATAGCTATGGTATTTTCATCCCGTCCTTTCCAACTGATTTTGTAGTTCAAGCTAGCAAAAGCAACTTCAACCATGTCTTTAACACTATGAAGCTTACCACTTGCAAATACAAAATCATCACCTTTGGGAAGTTTTAACAGCTCTGGGAACAATTTGACATAGTCAGGAGCATATCCCCAATCTTTTTTGGCATTGATATTTCCAAGCATCAGTGGTTTGCCGCCGTGCTTTACAATTCTGACAACTTCCTGGCATATTTTTTTACTGACAAATTCATCACTTCGTAGTTCAGATTCATGGTTGAATAATATGGCGATTGAAGAATAAATATCATACCTGTCTCTAAAGTATTCAACTAAATTATGCGCTGCTAACTTGGAGATTCCATAAGGATTTGAGGGTTTTTTAGGGCTGTTTTCATCCACATCTTCAGATAAATTGCTATCAAATATTTCACAACTGGAAGCAAAAAACAGACGTGTTTCAGGACTTGAGTTTTTTATCGCTTGTAAGATTTTCAAAGTCCAGTTGGAATTCACTTCAAAAACCTTTTGAGGGTTGTCATGAGATTGTCCCACATGGCTGAAAGCTGCTAAATGATAAAACTCGTCAGGCTGATATTCTAAAATAATTGAGTTGATATCAGCGAGTGTTTGCAATGCAACAAAGTGAATGTTTTTATGGCTTTCAATGTTAAGTGCTTGCAAGTTGATTGTATTATAATTTTCTCTAACTGGTGCGATTATCTGATAATTACGTTGCAATAAGTGTTGAGCGAGCAATGATCCATCTTGTCCGCTAATACCTGTAATAATTGCTTTTTGAGTCTGCATTGAAACCATAATTTGATGAAAGCAACATTATAGACACAAATTAAGATGGCGAAAATGTTTGTTTTTCCTATTTTCGGGAGTTATAAAGCCTTTGCGGCTATGGTTTTAAGGCTAAAATAAGTATAATCTCGCCCTTTTAATTGATAGCGAACAGGAAAGATTATGGGATTAAGACATGTGGCAGTTGGAAAAGATGTGCCAAATGATATCAATGTGGTCATTGAAATTCCGGTGAATGGAGAAGCAGTCAAATACGAAGTCGATAAAGACTCTGGTTTGATTTTCGTAGATCGAGTATTAAACACTTCTATGCGTTACCCATGTAATTACGGTTTTATTCCGCACACACTTTGTGGAGATGGTGACCCGGCTGATGTGTTAGTGATTATGCCTACACCATTATTGCCCGGATCGGTGGTGCGTTGCCGTCCGATAGGAATGTTGCAAATGACAGATGAGAGCGGTGAAGATGCTAAAATTGTTGCTGTTCCGGTGAGCGATGTAACCGGCTTGTATCGTAATATAGGCTCTATTCGCGACTTGCCGGAAGTGATTCTTGATCAAATTGCTCATTTCTTTGAGCATTATAAGGATCTTGAAAAAGGTAAGTGGGTTAAGGTTGATGGTTGGAGAGATGCCGATGTTGCAAAACAGGAAATTCTAGATTCCATCACTAATTTTGAAGAAGCTAAGGAAAAACCACGTTTTTAATTTTATTTTATGAATCTACTTGCCATTGATACCGCAACCGAAAGCTGTTCAGCAGCTTTGCTGGTCAATGGCAAGGTTTATCAACGTTTCACCGTCCAAGCTCGTTTGCATGCTGAGTTGATTTTGCCATTTATTGATGAACTGCTGGAAGAATCAGAAATCTCAAAGACTCAAATTGATGGTTTGGTTGTGGGTCGAGGTCCGGGTGCTTTCACTGGGGTTCGAATAGGCGTGGCAGTTGCCCAGGCTTTGGCATTAGCTTTGGATTTGAAAGTCGTCGAAGTGTCGAATTTAATAGCATTGGCATATCGTGCTATTGATGAATTAAATCAACAAGAACCGTTTAATCTGGTGGTAGCCACTGATGCCAGAATGAATGAGGTTTATTGGACAAAGTACCAAATAAAAGGCGATGAAATTATTTCACTGACAGAAGAACATGTTGGTAAAGCCTGTGATGTTGAATTAGCAGATACCGATTATTATATCGGCAACGGTTTTAGTGTTTATCCGGAATTAATTGATTGTGCAAACACACACCCAATGCCTTTCAAAACAGATATCAATTCTGACGCAAAAGACATGTTGTTGCTGGTTAAAGACCAATTTAAAAAATTGGCGATTTCAGCATCAAACCTTTCTCCGGTTTATCTTAGAGAGCCGTAGTTCTATTTGGCTGTGTGAGTGCTTTCAAAAATTTTGTCAGCCGATGCAGCAATAAATCCCTGATAAAGTTTTCCGGAATCCGGTAAAGGGTATCTTTTTGCAAACTCGTAAAAACATCCCGGAATCACATGATTGGCATTGTCAAACTGCATGTTGACAGGAGCCGCCATTGTTGAGGATTGTTCCAAAAGTTGAGCCGGCGTGCCTTTAATCAACCCGGATACTTCATTTAACACAAACCCATTCTCCAACAGGAAGCTATTTAAATCTTCTAGCATAAAAAATGTCGTGAGATGATTCAGTGAAACCGTAAAATGATTGGCTCTGTAGCCAAATGCTGCTGTCCAGGCCGCATATTCGCTTTCGCGCAATAATTGAATGTATTGTTCAAATGACAAATCCCAACTGCGACCCGACGCTACGAACAAATCATCATTAACCGTTTCTACATCAACTTGATGATCAATATCGGAAATGATTTGCTGAGTTTCATCGGAAAACAGTTCTGATCTCAGTTCAGAAATAAAAACTTTCGGGTAATTGGGGTTTTCAGAGTGTTGAAGGTGAATTGCATTCAGCTTTTTCTTTTCAAAATCGTACTCGCCGGCTTTTTCGTATCCGAGTTTAAGAAAAACTTTTGCCAGACTTGGTATGCCTAGTTTTTCAGTATTGAATGTCCGTAATGCAATATGGTCATTGATAACCTCTTCACCACGGTTTTGCAATAGGGTTTGGATTTTTTGAGCCTGCGGATTAATTTTAATGTATTGATTCCATAGCGTCTCGAAAATACTTTCAACTGATAAAGCCATACAAATTTCTTTGATAAATTAAACCCCTAAATTCTAACTTTCTATTTTAGAGTTAAATACCTAATAGCAGAAATCTATGTATTGAATTACAATACCTGTCCGAAAATAAATTTATAAAACAATGGATTCAGCACAGTCAGAAATATTCGAAACCATAAAAAAATACTATGATGCAACGGAGGAGGAAGTGAAACGAATTATTGAAATTCTAAATTCCGCCAGTTATCAGCGCTCGGACAGAGATTATGATTTCATTAATAGTGACTTGGCAAGACCGATGCGCTTGCAATTGGAGTATTTGAAAGTTCAGAGTGTTCTTCAGCAGAAGAACATCAAAAAAACCATTGTGGTATTCGGCGGAACTCGTGTCACTCAAAAGAAACGAGCTGAAATTCGTTATCAAAACGCCAAAAATAATTTACAAAAAGAACCTGACAACGAAAGCTGTCAATACCAGCTTAAAGTTGCGGAAAGAGTTTTAAGCAAAGTTCCCTATTACGAAGAAGCCAGAAAATTTGCGCAGATTGTTGCACGATACAGTAAAAGCCTGAAGAATGACTCTGTCCATATCATGACCGGAGGTGGTCCGGGAGTCATGGAAGCAGCCAATCGGGGTGCTTTTGAAGAAGGAGCAGATAGTATTGGATTGAATATTGATCTTCCCTTTGAGCAATTTCCAAATCCTTATATCACACCGGATTTGTGCTTTAGCTTCCGCTATTTCGCACTGAGAAAGCTGCATTTTATGCACAGAGCCAGAGCTTTGGTTGCTTTTCCCGGTGGTTTCGGTACTTTTGATGAATTGTTTGAGGCACTCACCGTGATACAAACCAAGACAATTAAGCCAATTCCGATAGTTCTTGTTGGTCATCATTATTGGGAAAATGCCGTCAATTTTGAGTTTTTGGCAGAAGAAGGTGTCATCAATCGAGAAGACTTGGATCTTTTCACTATTGTGGATTCAGCAGATGATGCGTGGAGTCACATATTGAATTGGTATAGAGAAAAAGAAATAGCAATTTAATTATTAGTGTTCTGATTCCAGTATTATTTTCAATTTTTTAGCTGTTATTTTGAAATCCTGTTGAATTATTTGTAAAATCACGCGATTGTACATGCGAATTTTACTCGCTTCGAGCCTGGATTTACAGATTAGTACCACGACATCCTGCCGGATATTCGCAATATGGCAGACTTCTTTCAAAGTCGATGGAAGTTTGGACTGAAACTTTTTATCCAGTTCAAACAAATATGAAGCATGCTTAAACACTTTCTGCAACTCAGAAGATGAGTTCAGAGAACGACTGACGGGTGAAAATCCTGAGTTGTTTCGCATGGTTTTATTGTCATGAATGACAACTAAAATAACAAGAAAAAATATGAAAAATTTAATAGTTTTAAAACAGAGCAAGACTGGTACCAGCAGTTATCATTTGTCTGATAATGGTCTTCGCAGAAAATTAATCACCTTAGTGACATTATCATTTTTAACCGTTTTGAGTGCCGGAATTGGCGCCGGTTATTTTTTGTTTAATGGAGACATTGATTCTGACAATGTTTTGAAAAACATGCAGTCACAAGTCAGCCAAAAACAAAGTGAGGTGCAAGAGTTTAAGGAAAAAGTGAATCGTGAATTAGATTCCTTAGCATTACAAATCGGTGGATTGTATGCCCAAAGTGCCAGAATCAATGCTTTGGGAGATCGTTTGACTCAAATTGCCAAACTTGAAGATGCTGAATTCGACTTCACGACTGCTCCCGGTGTTGGTGGAGCGGGATTGGAATTGACCAATGAAGAAAATACTCCGGAAAATTTATTTGAGAGTTTATTTTCTATCAAAGAAAACTTTAAACAGCAGGAAGAGCAACTGTTGTTATTAAGTGAGTTGCTAGAAGAAAAGGACTTGGATCAACAAATCAAACCATCTGGCAAGCCCATCAGAAATGGTTGGATTTCTTCCAGTTATGGAACCCGTACCGACCCGTTTACCGGTAAACAAGCATTTCACTCCGGACTTGATTTTTCAGGTAAAAAAGGAGCTATCATCCAAGCAGCAGCAGATGGTGTTGTTATCTGGTCAGGTAAAAGAGGAGATTATGGAAAAATGGTTGAGATTGATCATGGTTCCGGATATATCACTCGTTATGCACACATGAGTGAAACGAAAGTGAATGTGGGCGAAAAAGTTACAAAAACGCAGGAGATTGGAATTATGGGTAAATCAGGAAGAGCAACATCCGAGCATCTTCATTTTGAAGTTTTGAAAAAAAATACCAAAGTCAATCCGTGGCCTTTTATTTCCAAAAAGTAATGGTCTAACGCTTGAAAAGCAAAACAATTGCATCCATTTACTGCTACTGGAATTTGGACGAAATCATTCAGCATAAAGCTACAGAGAACCTATCATCATGATATTAAATAGTGTATTTACTAAAATATTCGGCAGCCGTAATCAAAGGCTGGTCAAACAACTCTATAAAATCGTTGATAAAATTGATGCGTTGGAACCCAAGTATCAAGCGATGCGAGATGGAGACCTTCAACATCAAACACAAGTTCTAAAAGATAAATTAGCAAGCGGTGAGCATTTGGACAATTTGCTCGTAGATGCTTTTGCTGTGGTTCGCGAAGCATCTGTACGTGTGATGAAGATGCGCCATTATCGCGAACAAATGCTTGGAGGAATGGTTCTTCATAACGGAAAAATTGCTGAAATGAGAACCGGTGAAGGTAAAACTCTGGTAGCAACTTTACCGGCATATTTAAATGCTTTAACCGGAAAAGGCGTCCATATTGTTACGGTTAATGATTATCTGGCGACTCGTGATGCCAAATGGATGGAACCTTTATATAATTTTCTTGGGATGAGTGTCGGGATTGTTGTTCCGGGAATGAATCCGGCCGATAAAAAAGCTGCTTATGCAGCAGATATCACTTATGGTACAAATAACGAATACGGGTTTGATTATTTGCGTGACAATATGGCTTTCTCATTGGAGGATAAAGCTCAAAGAGAACCACACTTTGCGATTGTGGACGAGGTTGACTCTATTCTTATTGACGAAGCAAGAACACCTTTAATTATTTCCGGACAAACCGACGATTCACCGGAACTGTATCACCGTATTAACCACCTCACTCCCGCACTTCAACCTTCATCACAAAAAATTGAAGAAGGTGATGGTAGCATCAAATCCATGCTCGAAGCCAAAAAACAAATGGCATTGAAAGAGCCTGATGGCGATTTTATAATTGATGAAAAAGCCAAACAAATTCACCTGACTGAACAAGGCATGGAAAAAATTGAAGAGCTTTGTGTTAAAGAAGGTTTGATTAAGGAAGGTGAATCACTTTATGACACCAAACATCTGCAATTGACTCATCATGTGAATGCTGCTTTGCGAGCCCAACATTTATTCCAAAAAGATGTCGATTATATTGTCGATAATGGCGAAGTGGTTATCGTTGACGAGTTTACCGGCAGAACGTTGGCCGGAAGACGCTGGAGTGATGGGTTGCATCAAGCTGTGGAAGCAAAAGAAAATGTTCCTATCCAAAAGGAAAACCAAACACTGGCATCAGTAACCTTCCAAAATTATTTCAGGCTTTATCCGAAACTAGCCGGAATGACCGGAACGGCAGATACAGAAGCCTATGAATTTCATACAATTTATGGACTGGAAGTTGTTGTAATTCCAACACATAGACCAATGGTTCGTAACGATCAAGGTGATTTGGTATTCTTGACAATGGAAGGTAAGTTTAAAGCGATTATCGAAGACATTCAGGATTGTTATGAACGCAAACAACCGGTTCTAGTTGGTACAGCATCCATTGAAGTCTCTGAGTTAATTTCGGGAAGACTGAAAAAACTTAAAATTCCACATAATGTCCTGAATGCCAAGCAGCATGAAAGAGAGGCTCTAATTGTTGCCGAAGCGGGTAAACCGGGAGCAATCACAATTGCAACTAATATGGCAGGTCGTGGAACAGACATTGTGTTGGGAGGAAACTTAGAAATTGAGCTCAAAGAACTGGGCGACACTATTCCTGAACACAAAAAGCAAGAAGCCAGAGACAACTGGAAAGAGGTTCATGAGAGTGTATTATCCAATGGTGGTCTGAGAATCATTGGTACGGAAAGACATGAGTCTCGTCGTATTGATAATCAGCTTCGTGGTCGTGCCGGTCGTCAGGGTGACCCGGGATCATCGCGATTCTATATTTCACTGGAAGACAATCTTATGCGTATTTTTGGCGGAAATATCGCCTCAACAATGCGTAAATTTGGCATGAAAGACGATGAGTCCATCGAACATAAATGGATAACCAGAACCATTGAAGGTGCCCAAAGAAAAGTTGAATCCCACAATTTTGATATTCGTAAATCATTGTTGCAATATGATGATGTAGCCAACGATCAAAGGTTGGTTATATATCAACAACGCACGGATTTACTTGAATCGGATAATATTAAAGATTTTATATTTGCAATTCGCGAAGATGTTTTTGAAGATATCATTCGATCTTATATTCCATTTGAAAGTCATGAAGAGCAATGGAAAATAGCTGATCTGGAGTTTGCTCTGAAATCAGATTATGGCATTGAATTAAGCATTCAACGCTGGCTCGATAATGATGAAGAAATGAATGAACATGAATTGGTTGAGAAAATTCATAAAAATGTGGAAAGATTCTTCCGTGAGAAAGAAGCTTTAACCGGTTCAGAAACCATGCGACACTTTGAGAAAGCGGTATATCTGAATGTTCTGGATCAACTATGGAAAGAACATTTATTGAGCATGGATCATCTTCGCCAGGGAATCGGTTTGCGTGGCTATGCGCAAAAGCAACCTATTCAAGAATTCAAGAGAGAATCATTCGAGATGTTCTCGGATTTATTGGAAAGAATAAAAACCGAAGTTACCAAGATTATTGCGCGAGTCAAAATCAAGCAAGATGATATTGACGAACTGGAGCAGCATGAACAACAGCAAATGAATTATCAGCATGCTTCAGCAAATAACCCAACTCAACCACAAGCGCAAGAAGCTAAAAAAGCAGAAACCTTTGTTCGCGATGGTCGCAAAGTTGGCAGAAATGAACCTTGCCCATGTGGTTCAGGAAAAAAATATAAACAATGTTGCGGTAAACTCATTTAATTCATGAAACAAAGAATACAAGTTGTCGCCCTGGTTTTAGAAAACAATCAGGGCGAAATTCTTGTAACCAAAAGAGCACCTGATAAACACCTTGCCGGTTATTGGGAGTTTCCCGGTGGAAAAGTTGAAGCGAATGAAACGCGACAACAAGCATTATCCAGAGAGATTCAAGAAGAGCTTGCATATTCGGTCAAGAATCCACAACCGCTCATTCGATTGAACCACGATTACCCTGAACATCAAATTGAATTGGATGTCTGGTATTCACAAGATATAAATCCTCAGGTTTTTGCTAACGAAAACCAACCCATGAAATGGGTCAGTAAAACTGAGTTACAGAAACTCAAAATGCCCCCGGCAGACCGACCGATAATTAATGCTCTGCTAGAAAAAGCTAAAATATAACAGCTTTTAGAGTCCTTTGCACGACTCTATGGCTTTGATAAAACTGATATTAAAATAGTAGATTAAGGCTCGAATCGCAGTCAATAACGTGTTATTGACAAGATTTGTAACGCAAAGATGCTGTTTTAGGGTCATGTTTTTCATATCATACGAATCGAGCAAAGGACTCTTTTATTTAGTTAATTCTCTCCTTGTCTTTGTAGTTGTAAATACTAAAACCCGGATTAAACCCCGGTGACTGTTTGAGATTATGTCGTTTGACATACTTATTCATCGCATAATCCCACGCTTGGGCGATTTGATGTTTAGATATTTTATGAACCTCCATTTTTGAATCGACCAACACTTGTAACATATCTTCTCTCTGGCTTTCATAAAAGTTCTTCCATAACATTTTTTTAAAAGATTCTGTGAAATTGGGGATTTGTTCGGGCTTGATACCTTCAACCTGAACCATGTAATTCACAAAAATCTGATGAGTGAGGTCTTCGGACAAAATGTTATTGAACCAATATGTCACCTCGCCATCAAGATAATCTCTCTTTGCTTTTTTTCTTTGCTCATCGGTTAAAGGTGTGGTTGGTGCTTTAAGTAAAGGGATTTTTTGCGGAATATATGTAGAGTCGATAATTTGGTCTATCTTTTCGATATTATCGTCAACATCCTTAATCAGTTTATCATGTTCATTGATAAGTTTGTCAGTTCTCTCGATTTCTTTATCAATCTGTTTCAACTCGTTTTCAAGTTCAGCTTTAAGTTTTTCAATCTCTTCCTTGGTTTGAGAGAAAGAATTATAAGAAAACAGTAACAGACAAATGAGGCTCAATTTTCGCATAAATAACACCATTACTTTTCATTAGATTATAAAGATTTTCGTGCAAAAACCAATACCTTAACATCACTAGCTCCGGCTATTTTCAGTGTTTTAGCACATTCATTGATAGTGTAACCACTGGTCATGACATCATCAACAAGAATAATTTTACTCTGTTTGAGTTCTGTTGTAACCGAAAAAGCTCCTTTTACATTGGCGTTTCTTTGGTTGAGTTTAAGCTGAGCCTGCATTTGTGTTTTTTTACTACGTCTTAACGAGTTGAAAAGTTTCCGGTTTGATAATCGAGATAACTCCAAAGCAATTTCATAAGCCTGATTGTAGCCTCTTTTGATGAGTCGGGATTGATGTAATGGAACCGGTAGTAAAACATAGTCATCATCAATCTTATTCAATTCGGGCAATAACAACTCAGCCATCAATCGAGTGATTGCAATGTTTTGACCAAATTTGAGTGATAAAACCCAATCACTAGCGAGAGATTCATATTTACAGGCATAAAGCACCTCGCTGAAGTTTGGAGATACGGTTTGGCAATGACCACAAAGGTTGTTATCAGTTTGTAATTCAGTTGCACACACCTTACATTGAAACTGAAAACGGGACAGTAACGATTTGCAACCCTCACAAATAGTTTTATTTTGAGATGTTTTATTCCGACAAACAAAACAGTAATTCATCAGCAGGACGGTTAATGTTAAAATGGCTCGTTTCTATTATGCCATGAATTTATGCCATTAGAGTATCAAGCGATTAAAAATTCATTTAACAGAGTTGCAAAAAATTATTCTGAAAACGCAGTTTTACAGCAAGAAGTTCTCAGTCGCTTGCTGGAAAGGTTGAGTGATGAAAAAAACATAAGTGCTGAATTTCAATCAAAAGCTCTTCTTGAATTAGGCTGCGGACCCGGATGGTCGTTTGACGAGCTAAGCAATGGTTTTGCAACTGAGCAGCTAACTGCAATTGATTTTTCTGAAAACATGCTGGCTCAGATTCCCAATCATAAGCATGTGAAGACAATATTATCAGATGTCCACGAACTGCCTTTAGAAGATGAAGGTCAGGATGTGGTTTTTTCCAATATGATGTTGCATTGGTGCAACGAATCTGATGTTTTTAAAGAAAGTTTTAGAGTGCTTAAGCCCAATGGTTTATTGCTGATGAGTTGTTTGGGTGAGACCAGTTTATTTGAGTTGAAGCAAGCATGGAGTGAAATAGACAGTGAAACTCATATTCATGATTTTCCGGCATTACATTCACTCGGTGATTTATTGTTAAAAACAGGTTTTACTCAAGTTGTCGTCAATGCCGAAGTAATCACTTTAACTTATGATAATCTTCGTTCTCTAATGAGCGATATTAAAGCCTCTGGAGGACAAAATGCGATGGAAAATCGTTCAAAAGGTCTTATGAGCAAAGAGAAACTTTATCAGCTCAGTAAAATTTATGAACAATTCCGTGAAGACGGACGATTGCCAGCAAGTTACGAAATCATATACTTACGAGCAAAAAAGCCGGAATAAGTCATTAAAAAGGTTTAAAAATCACCAAATATAAAATTCCTAGCAGAGCAAAAACCGGCATTTCATTAAACCAGCGAAACCACACATGAGAGTGTATTTCATTATTGGTTTTGAAATTGTTGTGAATTTTAATACACCAAAAATGATAAGCAATTAACAAAGCCACTAAAGTCAGTTTGGCATGAAGCCAACCTTGTTTAAAATAAAAACCACTAAACCCATTAGACATTTTGTACAAAAACAATGTGCCGGTAATCAGGACGAAAATCAGGGTGAAGTTCATCATTTTTATCAGCCTGTGTTCCATCCCTGACAACAATTCATGATGAGCAGTGTCTTTGTTAACAGCATGATTAACAAATAGTCGAGGCAGATAGAAAATTCCTGCAAACCACGAAATCACAAAAAAAAGATGAAAGATTTTTATCCAGAGCATTGAGATTGAGCTTAATTAAAATTACATTTTACCGTAAAAAAAGATTCAGACAACCACGCATTTATTAAAAGTCTTATTTCAACTAAATATTTAATACACATAACCCAACAGTGTTATAATCGAAAAAGCTTTATTTCAAGACAATTATGGGCATTAAACTACCGCAATACACTATTGAAGAGTATAAAAAACAGCCTTCTTTTCTGTTGAAGATGGTAACTCCAATTTTTGTGATTGTGAGTTTTTTTGCGGGATACTTCATTAATGCGTATCTATCAGAACAATCCGTCTCAAGATTGAGCGAAAGGAATATTACACTCGAAGAAAATATCAGTAAAAAAGATGATAAGATTGCTCAGTTAGAAACCCAAATACAACACTTGATAACCGAACAACAGGTCAAACAAGAAGCTCTGATTAAACTGCAAATGGACTACAAGGCTGCAATTAATGAGCATAATAGTTTGAAATCTGATATCAATTTCTATGAAAGGCTATTGAGTCCCAATGAAGAAAACAAAGGCTTGAGAGTTTTCGAGTCTTCAATAACTGAAATCTCCCAAAATTCATATAGATATAAACTCACACTCGTACAAAAACTTGAGAGAGCAAATATCGTATCCGGGAAAGTGGAAATAATGTTAAATGGCACAAAAGATGGAAAGCCACAGAGTATAAATATTACAGAAAATCAGGATTCAGGGTTTAGTTTTAAATATTTCAACCACCTAATCTTCACAATTTCACTTCCGCCGGGTTTTAATGCGCAGGAACTGGTAGTAAAATTATTTCCCCAAAAATCCAAAACAGTCGAATATAAAGTTGACTGGAACACATTGATAAATTCAGGAGCAAAATAATGTTTAATAGTAAAGAAGCCGTTTCATCAAGCAACGCTTCATCTAAATCTTCATCGAAACTCGATACCTTGCTGGGGAAAAACACCCAGATAAATGGCGATATCAATTTTAATGGCATCTTACATTTGGATGGTTTCATTACCGGAAGTGTCAAAGGCTCTCAAACCGACGATCTTTTAACAATCAGTGAAAGTGGTACGATTGAAGGCAAAATTGAAGTTGCTAATGTCGTTGTTAATGGCAAAATCAAAGGTGATATTATCGCCACCGGAAAAATCGAAATCGCAGCAAAAGCGGATATACAAGGAAATATTTATTATCAAAATATCGAAATGGAAGCCGGATCAAAAATTAATGGTCAACTGATTTATCAGGACTCCAATAAAACTCCTGACAACAAACCCAAGGAAGAAAAAAAGAAATAACTCAATGATTCTATCAGATTCAGCAGCGCAGAAAATCCGGGAGCTTATTCTCGAAGAGCAAAATCCTGATTTGAAACTTCGGGTTTACATTATTGGTGGTGGCTGTTCCGGTTTTCAGTATGGATTTGCATTTGAAGAGGAAACCGAGGAAGGAGACATGATGTTCACAAATGATAGCATTACAATGATGGTTGACCCCATGAGTTATCCTTATTTATTGGGTTCAACAGTTAATTATATTGAAGACTTGCAAGGTTCCAGATTTGCAATTGAAAACCCCAATGCGAAAACAACTTGCGGTTGTGGAAGTTCTTTCTCGGTTTAAAGATTTAGTGAAGTTATGAATATGGCAAAGAAAAACATATATTTCTCAAGTTATAAGCTCGATAGGTTTTCACACCTGCGTGAACGAGCCGCTCAGCTTGAGGAAATGAAAAAAACTCATGATGCCAAATATATTCCTGTTTATCATGGTCGCCATATATACATGGATAAACACTCGAGTTTTTATCGCCGCAGCAACCCGTTTGAATGTGAATCCGAATGTTTTCTTGGAATGGTTGGAGACCAAATGTGGTACTCTTGTCCTTTGAATGACCAACAAGCTCATGCACTTGAAAAAGAGGTCGGTAAACAATTTTCATCCTTGCGACGCTATGCTTTAAAACTGAATGATGAATTGGCTCATATTGCGTTGTACTCCCGTGGTTTGGATTTATGGCAAAGAAACAATAAATTTTGCCCGAAATGCGGAACGCAAAACAAAATGACATGGTCCGGTCATAAACTATTGTGTGAAAACAATCATGAGCAATTTCCTCATATTGAACCGGCAATTATCGTTTTGGTGACAAAAGGCGATAAATGCTTGTTAGGTCGTAAGGCAGGCTGGCCGACCAATGCATATTCAGTGTTGGCAGGATTTGTAGAACCGGGCGAAACCATTGAGGAGTCTGTCAAGAGAGAAATTCTTGAAGAATCCAATATCAAAGTTCATAATGTTCGCTATTATGGCTCTCAGCCATGGCCATTCCCGGCGGCATTGATGCTGGCGTTCACTGCCGAAGCAGAAAACGAAGATATTCGTGTTGATGATGAATTGGAAGATGTTCAGTGGTTTACCAGACAACAATTACAAGAAATGCTGAAAGAGGGATATGTCACGATTGCTCCTCGCTATACCGTTGCACACAATCTCATCGTTGGCTGGTTGGAAAGTAGTTAAATGCCGGAATTACCCGAAGTCGAAACCACTGCCAATGGTATTAAACCTTGGTTACTGAATAAAACACTCAAGAAAATAAAAGTCCACAACCCTTCTTTAAGGTGGCGGGTTCCTGAAAATTTAAGCGATAACTTTAAGGGTGAAAAGATCACCAATGTCTGTAGAAGAGGAAAGTATATTCTGATTGAAACCCAGAAAAATTCAGGGTTGATAATTCATTTGGGAATGTCAGGATCATTAACGGTAATTACCAAAGAAAAACCGCTTTTGAAGCATGATCATGTAGAATTGATTATGCAGGATGACACCATCATCAGATACAACGATCCGCGTCGTTTTGGTTGTGTTTTGGACTCTGAGGATTTTTCAAAACATCCTTTGATTAGCAATCTTGGACCGGAACCGCTCAGTGATGACTTTACTGCGAAATACCTCAAATACAAATCCCAAAACAAATCCCAAGCAGTTAAAAACTTTATTATGGACGGACATATTGTTGTCGGAGTTGGAAATATTTATGCCAGTGAAGCTCTTTTTATGGCGGGCATCAATCCTAAAAAAGCAGCCGGAAAAATTTCACTGCAAAAATATAGCACTCTGGTAGATGCTATTAAAAAAGTTCTATTAAATGCAATTGCAGCCGGTGGTACGACACTCAAGGATTTCGTCAATGCTGATGGCAAGCCCGGGTACTTTTCTCAGCAACTGAATGTTTATGGCAGAAAAGATAAAAATTGCCGTCACTGCAACAACCCAATCCAACAAATCATCCAAGGTCAAAGAAGCACATTCTATTGTCCGAAGTGTCAAAGATGAGATTTTTTGGCTCTCTTTTTAACAGTTGCCAAATAAACACCAAACAGTACCATTCCTAATCCAATAATGTCCATTTTGCTCATGGGTCGATAGAAAAACAGAACATCCCAAAGCATTGACAATGCCGGTTGTAACAGCAGTAAAACCCCGACAATTGATGTCGATAATTTCGGCATGGATTGTGTGATTAGCAACCAACCGATTACTTGACAAAAAACACCAAGAATTAGTAATGAAACCCAAGCCTGTGTATTTGGTAAAACAATATCTAGGCCTTCAATTGTCAATTCTGCAAACAGAATTAGTGCGGTGAAAATTGACGTAATCCCTAAGTTGGCAATAGCAGACAAGCCACTTTCATCAGTTTGCACATGGCGAAGTGAAAGCATAAACCCGGTATAGGCAACCGCAGTGAGAATACCATAAATAACTCCCAACTGATAATCACCAGTCAAGTCTGACCAGTTGATTCCAACCATTAAAAACAACCCTGTCATGGTTGAAATTAAACCAATAAAAAAAGTCAGTCTAATGATTTCACGATAAAACAGATATCCGGCTAGTGCCATGAAAAAAACCTGAAAATTTCCGAGAACTGTTGCTAAACCCGGGCCAACAAAAAAGATGCTGCGATGCCAGAAGAACAAATCACAAGCAAAAAAGAAACCGGCTAAAAACAACCAAAGTAAATGTTTTGTGTTGTGCCAAAGTCTTAAACGTTGAATAAAACATATAGCCAACAATACTGTTCCGCCAATAAACATCCGATAAAAGCCGGAAACACTCGGTGCAACAGCGGCCGTTTTCACCCACACTGACGATGTGCTGATAATAATAGCAGCCACAAGCATTTTGATAGTGTATTGTGATTGGTTTGTCATACTTATTATGTTGTGACTAGATTTTAAAAACTGAATGATACAACAAATGATTAACTAACCAAGTTAAATAATGAGTTTTTGTTTTTTTGTTGTGATTTGATGGAGTTCAATAGTTTTTTCGGTATATTAGCTATCGGATATCGGGAAATTTTTATGAGAGTGATTTATAAATTTGTTTTTGTAGTTGCAATGCTAACACATGGTTTTTTTGTGAATGGAGCACAAAATACACAACTGGCTCCAATTTATAGAGAACTCAATCAGCAAATAGGAAACAATCCAAAAATCGCGTTGGAGCAACTACAGGCAATAGATATTTCCAGAGCTGACAATTTGACTAAGGCCCAGCATTATTACACTTTTAGCCAACTCTATTTGAGTTTAGTTTACCCTCAAAAAGCTCTCGAATATGCCAATCAAGCACTGATTTTAGTTGATGAAATGAGCCAAACATGGTTCTGGCATAGAATCAACCTAGCAAAGTCACAAGCGTTAGATGTTTTAAATCGGGCAGATGAAGGTTTGCCTTTGGCATTAGCAGCATCCGCTTGGATGAAAGAAAATTACAGAGAATACTATGTGGACTCTCTTATTGCTGTCGGCTATTTATATAACACTCAGGGCAAGCACTCTGAGGCACTAAAGTCTTTTATGCTGGCCTATGAACTTGCCCCGGTTTCCGGAGATTTCATGACCAAAGGGTCAATTGCCGGAAGCATTGCTCTTGTTTATGAATATCGAAGCGAGAATGAGTTGAGTATCCCATTCTTTCAGGAGTCAGTTGAATATCAAAGAAAAACCAAGAATTTATTGGAGTTATCTATTTCATTGTATGGTTTGGGACGAGCAAATAACAATATTGGCAATAGGGATTTGGGTCAATCACAATTGCAAGAGTCGTTGGAAATTTCCCGAAAAATCGACGATAGACAAGGAGTTGCCTATGCTTTGAATGAATTGGCTTTGATAGAGCTTCAAAATAAAAACTATGAACAGGCGTTGCAAATGTATTCTGAAGCGTCTGAAATTTTTGCTGATGGGGGAAGTGTTTCCAAGGCTTGGGATTCGTTAGACTCACTTGCTGAAGTTTATATAAAAATAGGCGATGTTGAAAAAGCTGAGAATGCTTTTAAAAGGTCTCTTACATATCTATCGCCTGATAAAATGCCAACTCAATCCATGAAGTCACGAGAACAGAAAGCTATGATATTGGCCGCAAAAGGACAGTATCAGGAGGCCTACGAATTGCTCGAAAGCACTTATGTTTTAAAACAAAAATACCTATCAAAACAAAGTACTGAAAAACTTCATGAACTACGAGCCAGATATGAGCTTGAAAGTAAAGAAAAAGAAAACCTGTTACTAGCAGGAGAAAACGAAAAAAATAAATTTATATTGTTCAGAGAAAAAAAGGAAAACCAAATACTTTGGTTAGGTATCATTATAGCCGGGACGATTGTATTTTTCTTAATCTTGCTGGCTCATAATTCCAGACAACAGAAAAAGGAGCTGCAAAAATTAGCTCACACAGATGGTCTAACAGGATTATCAAACCGCTTACATATTATTGAGTATCTCGAAAAAGAAAAGCAATCGCTAGGCAAAGGAGAAAAACTTTATTTGTGTATGGTTGACTTAGACTACTTCAAGAAAATTAATGATAAATTTGGTCATGTTGTCGGCGATCAAGTTTTAGTAGAGTTTGCGAAATTGTGTCAGCGTTTTATTCAAAAGCCCGATAAAGTTGGAAGACTGGGAGGAGAAGAGTTTTTAATCATTCTGCATCAGTGTAATGAAAAACAAGCCTACGAAAAAGTGCTCTTGCTCAATCAAAATATGTTTCAAATTGCAGATGAGTTAAAGCTAAGCCAAGATGTAATCAGCTTTTCTGCCGGTTTGGGTTTCTGTGAAAAGGATGATGAGCTTGAATTACAGTTGAAAAAATCCGATGATGCGCTCTATCAGGCAAAAAACCAAGGAAGAAATAAAATAATATTGGCTAAAATAAAATAAAGAGAGAGAGCTTCATGCTAGAGAGAATTTTTAAACTCAAACAGAATCACACAAATGTTAAGACTGAAATCATTGCCGGTATCTCCACTTTTTTATCAATGGTTTATATCGTTGCTGTCAACCCACAAATCCTATCACAAGCAGGAATGGATTATGGTGCGGTCTTTGTTGCAACCTGTTTGGCAGCGGCATTTGGAACTGCTCTGATGGGCTTTCTGGCAAACTATCCGATTGCTCTGGCTCCGGGCATGGGTCTGAATGCATTTTTTACCTATGGTGTTGTTTTGGGAATGGGTTATAGCTGGCAAATCGCCTTGGGCTGTATTTTCTGGTCTGGTATTTTGTTTGTATTGTTAAGTGTATTCAAAACCCGTAAATGGATAATTAACAGTATTCCTCGCTCACTCAAATATGCTATTTCCGTAGGTATCGGTTTGTTTCTAGCGATGATTGCTTTGCAGAATTCGGGAATTATAGTTGCCAACCAAGCAACTTTAGTTGGTTTAGGAGATGTCGGTTCAAAGTCATCATTATTAGCATTTGCCGGATTTTTTATCATTGCTTCTCTGTATATTCGCCAAATTCCGGGAGCAATAATTATCGGGATCATTTCAATCACGATGATATCCTTGATATTTGATTTAACTGAATATAAAGGAATTATCTCAATTCCTCCATCAATGGCGCCGACGCTGGCTCAGTTGGACTTTTCAGCAGTTTTGGATTTGGCATTACTGCCAATTATTATAACATTTTTATTTGTCGACTTATTTGATACCAGCGGAACATTGATTGCGGTTGCTGATAAAGCCGATTTGCTGGATAAAAACGGGCAACTTCCGAGGGTTGAAAAGGCAATGCTTGCAGACTCAGGAGCAACAGTTGCAGGTGCTGTATTTGGAACCTCTTCAACCACCAGTTATATCGAAAGCGGAGCCGGAGTGGTATCTGGCGGTAGAACTGGATTAACAGCTTTTACCACCGCTATTTTATTTTTGCTCATGTTATTCTTTTCGCCTTTGGTAGCAATGATACCAAACTTTGCAACTGCTCCGGCTTTATTCTTTGTCGCAGTTCTAATGATTGCCTCGATAAAAAATATTGATTGGAATAATCTGAGTGAAACAGCTCCGGTTGTGATTACATCCGTAATGATGCCCTTAACTTTTTCTATCGCTGAAGGTATAGCAATGGGTTTTATTGCATACACCTTAATCAAATTGTTCTCCGGCAAGGCTAAGGATTTGAATACCAGTGTTTATTTGATTTCATTGTTATTTTTAGCGAAATATTTCTTTTTGAATTGAGAAACCCACAAATACGTTTTAAGAAAAGGGGAGCAATTGCTCCCCTGAGTTTTTATGCAGCTTTTATTTTAGTTATTTTGGCATTCTTTTTGCCAACTCTGTCAAAAGCATCAAACGGAAAATCATCGACAGCAACAATTTCAGAAACTTCTGCTCTGACTTCGGTCAATTTATCAAACTCCGCTTTATTGATAATTTCCTTATCCAGAGCTTGTTGCAATTGACCGGATGGGTTGATTTCATCAACATCACCGGTTTTGATTGCCTTTAAAATACGTCTTTCCAAAGGTTCGGCGTCAATCACCTTAATCAATGTTTCGTTCATTTGAGCAACAACATTGAATTTGCTGACATCTTTGTCGATTCCATCGGTTAAACGAGCTCTGGTTTCATTTGGATTCAACACTAAGCTAGCAGTTTTATGTCCTAAGAGATCTCCCGCCGGAAGTTCATGGTTTCCGAGAGGAAGAACCAAACGACGTAAAATAAAACCAACAACTTTATTGGGATAATTGTAAGTTAGTAATTTAAGAGCTTGTTCAATTCTGTAAAAATGTTGATGTAAAGTCCAGGCAACTAATGATTGGTCCGCTTTTTGCGAGCCTTGATCTCTGTAGCGTTTCAGTACCGCTGAAGCCATGTATAAGTGACTCAACATATCACCTAAACGAGCCGAAGTTTTTTCTTTTTTCTTCAATGCACCACCCAGAGTTAACATCGAAACATCTGCTGCCAAGCTAAATGCAGCACTGTAACGAGTGATTCTTGCATAAAATCTCTTGGTGAATTTATCAGCCGGAGACTTTTCAAATCTCCACAAGCCCAAGCCCATGAAGAATGAACGAACTGCATTACTAAAGCTGTAGCCGATGTGCTTAAACAACAAATCATCGAATTTCTCCAGTCTTTGTTGCGCATCTTCTATATTCGCGGCTTCCATTTCTTTCAGAACATAAGGATGGCAGCGAATCGCGCCTTGTCCAAAGATAATCATGGAACGAGTCAGGATATTCGCACCTTCAACCGTAATCCAGATAGGTGTACCCATCCAGGCTCTGCCCAGATAGTTTTTCGGTCCAAGAATAATACCTTTACCACCATGAATATCCATCGCGTGTGAAATAATTGTACGCGACATATCTGTTGCATGCATTTTGGCTATTGCTGAAGGTACAGCCGGAACTTCACCCTGATCCACCGCTAAAGCTGTCATTGCTGAAGTAGCAGCACTCGAATAAGTTAAACCAGCAATTTCACAAAGTTTTTCCTCAATTCCTTCAAAACGACCAATTGGCATATTGAATTGCTTGCGAATTCGAGCATAGGCACCGGTCGCATAAGTAACCATTTTTGAACCACCAGCCGAACAGGAAGGAAGCGAAATCGCGCGGCCGACTGATAAACACTCAACCAGCATTTTCCACCCTTTACCAATCATTTTTTCGCCGCCAATCAAATAATCCATTGGAATGAAAACATCTTTTCCTCGCACCGGTCCATTCATAAACATAATACCGAGAGGGTTGTGGCGATTGCCAATATCCAGACCTTTGGTATCGCGTGGTATCAATGCCAATGAAATACCTAGTTGTTTTTTATCGCCGAGCAAACCATCCGGATCAAGCATTTGAAAAGCGAGACCAACGACTGTAGCAACGGGTGCTAAAGTGATATATCTTTTGTCAAATGTCAGAGAAATACCCAGTTGTTTCTTACCGTTAAATGTTCTTTCACAAACAACACCTGTATCAGGAATCGAGGTCGCATCTGAACCGGCTGTCGGACCGGTTAAAGCAAAACAGGGTATGTCTTTTCCAGATGCCAAACGAGGTAAATAATGTTTTTTTTGTTCTTCAGTTCCGTAATGGTGCAATAATTCAGCAGGCCCTAATGAATTAGGAACCGCAACTGTTGCTGCAACAGTGACGCTGCGACTGGCAATTTTTTGCAAAACCATCGAATGACCTAAAGCCGAAAATCCTAATCCGCCATGTTTTTTAGAAATTATCATTCCAATAAAGCCATTGTCGCGAATGAATTTCCAAACCTTTTCCGGCATATCACCTCTTTCTTGATTGATTTCGTGTTCATCAATCATACTGCAAAGCTCTGCAACCGGGCCATCCAGAAAGGATTGTTCATCAGAACTCAATTGCGGAGCGGGAATATCATGTAATTTCTTGAAATTCGGTTTTCCGCTGAATAATTCTCCATCCCAGCCAACCGTTCCTGATTCCAACGCAATTTTCTCTGTTTCAGAAAGATGCGGCAGAGCTTTCTTGTAGAATTTTAAAAACGGATCAGTAATCAGCTGTTGACGAATATCTTTCATATTCAGAACTACTGCTGCCGCTATAAAAAGCACCCAAACCAAACCAACTGCAAACCAACCGGTTGTGTAGTTCCATGTTGTGAAAAACATTGTAATAGCCGAAACAGCAGTCCATGTTTTTAAATTTGTTCTTAAATAGGAACACGCAAATGTTGCTAATAAAAGAGCTGAAAACAGGATTAAAAAATTCATTTCTCGTCTCCAAGAGTTATACCATACGCTAAAGTATGGACTGAATTTATTTAAATGTCAATACGCTAGCGTATGGTAATCAGGGAAAATTACAGTTTTTTCTTTAATTCTTTTATTGTTTCGTGTTTAATTAACATTATGAATCAAGTTGCGAAAAAGAAACTATTAACCGCCGAAGACTGGCAAGAAGGAGCTTTAAATGTAATTGCACACCAGGGTGTTTCCAAAGTTGCAATCGAGCCGCTTGCGAAGGAATTGGGAGTGACGAAAGGAAGTTTTTATTGGCACTTTAGTAACAGAGAGGATCTGGTCAAACAAGCACTGAATCGTTGGAGAGAAAAAGACAAGGAACTCATTAATGAAAAAATTTTACCGGTCAAAAATCCGAAAGAAAGGCTCCTTGCCTGGTTTAAACTGAGTGCCGAACCGATTCAGACCCACTTGATTTACAGCACCTTACTGGCAGATCGTTCGGATAATATCATCTCTAAAATCCTCAAAGAAGTGACATTGGAAAGACTTTCCTATTTGCAGGACTCTTATCTGCAAATGGGCTATGATACAGCACAGGCAAAGTCGCAATCGCTGATGGCTTATTCGGTTTATGTAGGCTTTTTGCACATGTCCAAAACACTTTACGGCTCGCTTCCGGATAGTCGAGATGCTGAAGAATATGCTCAATATGTTGCCAAACAGTTAATTCCTTAAATTATAATTTAAACCAAATATAAAAAAGTCCAAAAATAATTGGCAAGAGAAGGTGTGGTATTATCCAAAAAATCCAGTCAGATATTATTTCTAGAACAGATTGCTTTCTGGGCTTGAAATCTGGACTGTATTTTTCCAATAATTCCAACATTAAACCCTTTTTAAACCATAAACTTTTGCACTTTGAACATGCAATAATTTCCATTTCATCAATAGGTAATACAACCATATTATTTTCACAGATTGGACAGAAACAGTCGGAATAAGATTTTGCAGACTGTGCAAATAGGTTTTCTAAAATATCGGTCTGAAAGTTATATTGAAATGCAGAGATCTCTTTTTCTGTTAAGAGAATACCATTACATACATTACAACAATAGCCAACAGCACTTTCTCTACTATTGATTTGCAATTGAGATTTATCAACCGGGCATTTCATCTGAATAAGATAACACTGATTGTATCTAATCAGCAAATGCCAAAAGTACTAGAATTAACTAGAATACATCAACTAACCCAAATACTGCTCAATAGCATCAACAGCCTTTTGAGGATTCAACACCCCGAAGCGGAAAGTCAGATTATCACCGGATTTTAAAGTCAGTTTGAGGTTTTTGAAGATTACCAGTTGCTTAACGATTTCAGCTTTTTCAATTTCATTATAAGGAACTGCCAAAAATTTCTGGTTATCGACATGAATCAAATGCTTCCTAAATCCCTGTTGAACTTGCTCCAAAGAACCTTGTTGGTTATATCTGAAATATTTGTTGGTGACATATATTTTACCGTAAGACTTAATTCCATCAGTCGATACCGACCAACTTCCTACTATAGTTTCACCATCTTCTAACCAGTTATTGTCTTTCATACAATCCTCCTTTTTAAAGCTCTGTATTAATTTAAAGGAACCACGTTTGTAGCTACTTCCCCTCTAGGCCCCATAACCACCGAATACTCTACAGTTTGTCCTTCTCTCAGATAGCCACCCCCTTGAATCGCAGAAAAATGGACAGTAACTTCACGTCCATCATCTCCCGTAATAAGTCCATACCCTTTGGCTTCCATATACCACTTGATTGTGCCCACAATACGAACGGACTGCTGTGAGTTTTGAGAGTTATTTTGACTATAAACGATGTTGGGTAAACCACTTGCTACTAAAACAAACAAAAACAATAATACTTTCATGATGCCCTCTTTTGTATTTTTTGATTATTCTAACCCAAAAACTCGTCAAGGTCACTTCGAAATGAATCTAGCAAACCGAGATAATCCTTTATTCAGGCAAAAAGGATTGTTCTATTTAATAAAGCCGATAATCCAATAAATTGCGATTCCACATTGTGAAAGGAAAAAAGTCAATCGCATATAGGTTGCAATTGGACTTTTGGAGATGATGTGTGTCACTCCTTGTGCCAGACGAAGTGCCAGAAAGTACAGTGCCAAAGAGTTGGTAATTTCCCCTTTATACAAAACCAAAGACAAGATGAGCAAACCACCAAATATCGGAAAATGTTCATAACCATTGGCATGAACGCGAGACATTCTTTCAACTAATGGCGAAACATCAGTTCCATCCGGCCTAAAATGATTCGGTGGTTTTTTGCCGGCAAGCACCAAATAACTTCTGACTAAAATAATACTTAAAACCAAAACCAACATCCAGGAAATGTATCCCAGCAACGCCAAAACTGTTTCGTTGATGATTAAATGTTTCATTGATTGCTACCCTCTTCGATGACTTGAATAAATGTTTCATCCGGTTTCACCATACCCATTTCCGAACGAGCTCTTTCTTCAGTTGCTTCCATACCTTGGTCTAAATCTTTGATTTCGGCTTTTAATTGTTCGTTACGGGCTTTTAATTCTTTATTTTTTTCTAATTGCTGTTGATATAAATACTCTTTTTCCTGCAAATCTCTGCTTCCACCATAGCCAAACCATCGCATCCATAGCGTGATGACTATCAAAAATATAAGAATCAGATTAATAACTTTCATAACAATTTAGAGAAAAAACAAATCGTGCTGCGTAATTTTAAGCGATATTTGTTATGATTGTAACAATAAATCTGCAAGTTCGTTTTTATAAAGAACACTATATCAGGGGTAAAAATGATAGAAGTTAGGGGTCTCAGTAAAATTTACGGTTCATTTCAAGCTGTTAACAATGTTAATTTCGTTGCCAAAGCCGGGGAAATATTCGGTTTACTAGGCCCGAACGGTGCCGGTAAATCAACAACCATCAATTGCATAAGCGGTTTAATTTCACCAACAGATGGTTCGGTTTTAATCAATGGACATAACATCACCACAGACTCTGTTAAAGCCAAACAATCATTGGGTTTAGTTCCTCAGGAACTGGCTCTATACGAAGATTTATCCGCTTATGAAAATCTAGTGTTCTGGGGTTCCGCTTACGGATTATCAGGCAATCAATTGCAAGAACGGATTCAGCAAGTTCTGAATGAAGTTGGTTTGGAAACCCGACAAAAAGATGCTGTGAATCAGTTCAGCGGAGGAATGAAACGACGTTTAAACTTTGCCTGTGCAGTTTTACACAAGCCGGCAGCATTATTGCTAGATGAGCCAACGGTTGGAATAGACCCGCAATCACGCGAACATCTGATGCAAGCAATTCTCAAACTCAAAGAACAAGGAACTGCCGTTATCTACACCACTCATTACATGGAAGAAGCCGAACGATTGTGTGACAATCTGGCAATTATCGACAAAGGCGAAATCATCGCTACCGGAACCGTTGATGCCTTGCGTTCGCAATTAGGCGAAAGAGATTTAATTACTTTTCAGGGGCAATTTCAAAATCCCGAGAGTTCAGAATTGGAAAGTCTGGGTGCAGAGATTTTAGAACAATCTGAAAACGAAATTAGATTACTTATTAGCGATGCTCCCAAAAATCTTTCTTCCGTAATGAAGTCCATTGAATCTCAACATGGAAAAATTAGTAATGTGAATTTAGCACAAGCCAATCTGGAGAGTTTGTTTATAAAACTTACCGGCAGAGCCTTGAGAGATGCGGCATGAAATTTGCACTCTCCGTCGCAAAACTTTCGTTGAGAAAATTGTTTGCTGAAAAGTGGCAATTGCTGATGTTTTTGACAATTCCAATGCTGATTGGAGGCTTATTTTTTCTGATAACCGGTTCCGGTGGTAACGCCAAACCGATTGGAAAACTTTTGGTGACCGACAACGATAAAAGCACTTTGTCGAAGTTGCTGATTGGTGGTTTCAATCAAGGTCCTCTCGCTGAAATGTTTATCCTCAAAGAAGCAACATCAGTTGAGGCACAAAGCCTGATGGATGATGGCGATGCCAGCGTTTGGTTGGAAATTGAAGAAGGATTCTCGGAAAAATTCCTCAATAAACAACCCACCAAAATCAAACTTGTTAAAAATCCCGGACAAAATATTCTTCCTCAGATTGCTGAAACGGCAGTCGGAGTTTTAACAGACGGAGGGCATTATATCCAGGTTTTGTTTGCTGATGAATTGCGACAGTTTAACGACTTACTCAATGGAAAAGATGTCTCCGACGCGCAAATGGCAATGATGAGTATTCAAATTAAAAAGGCTATTGAAAGCATCGAAAAACAACTCATTCCTCCACAAATCAAGGCAGTCAAAGTTAAAGAAGAAAAGCAAACAACCAATAAAAGTTCTTTCATGCTCCACATGTTCCCCGGAATTTTGTTTATGTCATTGTTATTTGCTGCACAAGGTCTGGCTTTAGAATTTTGGAAAGACAAATCTCAGGGAATCAGCTCAAGGTTGCTTTCATCCCCCGGTGGTCTGGTTCAATACTTGAATGGCAAATTACTGGCAGGAATAGTGGTTTTTGCCTTGATAGCGGTTGTTATTGGCTTGCTTGGATTATTTATCCTGAAACTATCACTCAGTAAAATTGTTATCATTATCGGTTGGTTAATGCTCTCGGGACTGGTTCTGACCAATATGATGCTGTTTTTATGCTTACTGATGCCATCGGAAAAATCAGCTTCAATCATCACATCAGCTATGGTTTTTCCGTTACTGATGCTCGGAGGAAGTTTCTTTCCTTTTGAAACCATGCCGAAATGGATGGTCGCTATCGGGCAATATTTACCCAATGGTTACTTGTTGCAAAGCTTCAATCAATGGTTGGTGAAAGACAATCCTCTGTCGGCTCTGACTGTTCCAGCGCTGATTGCAATGGCTATGATAGTGCTTTTCTGGTTTTTAAATCGAATTAAATTACCCGGTTTTGCGAGGTCTTAACATGCTGAGAAACATATTATTTATCGCAAAAAAAGACTTCGTTTATTCACTCAAAGAAAAGACATTACTGATTTGGTTATTTGTGATGCCGATTGTTTTTTTTGGATTTATTGGTTCCACAACGAGTGGTTTTTCAGGCAATTCCACTCAAAAAACGAATATCGCTGTCTGGGAAGCCTTTCCCGGACAAACAGAAGAAAGTCCGATAGCCAAACAAATCGTTTATCGTTTGCAACAGGAAAATTTAAACACCATTGTTTTCAATGAAAAAAATGATGCTGAAGAGCGCAAGTATCATTTTGAAAACTACACTCGGAAATTATGGCTTCCGCAAAATTTGCAAATAGATTTTGATAGTGGAAAACAAATTCAAATCAAATACAAAAGCACAGCTGGAGGTTTGACTCAGGATAGGGATTCATTCTTTATTGAAAAAGCTGTTTATCAAACCATTGGCGACTTTCTGGTATTTAAAAAGCTCAATCCTGATGCTGAGGAAACGAACTTCGACGAAGTTAATAATTTACCCAAAAACCTCGAATTGCAAGTTACTTCTGCCGGTGAAAAACTGGATATTCCATCCGGATTCAATCAGGCAGTCCCCGGAATTTTGGTGATGTTCATCATGATGATTGCCCTCTCCAGTGGCGCTCAAAGTTTGTTTCTGGAACGACAATCAGGAGTTCTCAAAAGAATGGCAGCATCGCCACTGACTCGAAAAGAAATCATTATGGGAAAATGGCTGGGTAAATGGTTTATCACTTTGCTGCAAATGATTTATGGTATGTTGATTGGCTGGTTGATATTCAAAATCTACTGGGGAAATCACATCGTTTCCATCATTTTGATTTTATTGTTGTGGGCAGCATTTAACTCTGCACTCGCCGTATTGCTAGGAAGTTTTGCCAAATCAGAAGGACAAGTGAGTGCTATTGCCACCATTTTTTCTCTGCTAATGGCAGCATTGGGCGGCTGCTGGTGGCCGATTGAAATCACACCCGAGTGGATGCAATTACTGGCATCAATTCTTCCAACCGGCTGGGTCATGGACTCTATGCACGAGCTGATGTATTTTGGTGGTCAAATTTCTGAAATCCTGCCACAAATTCTGGCTTTGGCTGTGCTGTCGGTGATTGCTTTTTTTAGTGCCGTGAAGCGTTTTCGGTTTTATTGAATTTAATGTCTGCTGAATTTGAGAGCCGGAAACAATGAACTTTAAATATTTAGCTCTGGGAATTTTATCAGTTCCTTTGTTACCACTGTTATACTTCGATGCCAAACGGGTACGCAGGAAAATTCCACAGTTGCATGAAGCAAGCAACACTGAGGGATTTTGCAAGTCCGATGAATCTTCAGAGATACCATTAAAACTACTGACCATCGGCGAAAGTACCATAGCAGGAGTCGGTGTTGAATCACACGAAACAGGATTCAGCGGAACACTGGCAAAAGAACTTTCTGAAAAAACGTCAAAAGGTGTCGAATGGAAAGTTTATGCCAAAAGTGGTTATTCCAGTAAAGATATTATTGAAAAAATCCTGCCATCAATTGATGAAAAAGAAGTTGACATCATCGTCCTGGGAATGGGAGCCAATGATGCTTTTACTCTCAACACTCCGGGACAATGGAAAAAAAACATCATTGAAATCATCACTCACCTGCAAACAAAATATCCGCAAGTGCAAATCTGTTTCACCAGCATGCCACCGATAAAAAAGTTTCCGGCATTCAGTTTTTCCATGCGCTTTGTGCTTGGTAATCTGGTCGAAAATTTAGGTGAAGAACTGGCAAGAACGGTTCAATCATTCGAAAATGTCTCCTATTATGACAAACCCATAGATGTTGAAAAATGGTGCAGAGAGTTGGGAATAGAACCTAAACCGGAACTGTTTTTCAGCGACGGTGTTCATCCCTCAGAACTCACTTATCAGATTTGGGCGAAGGATACGGCATTAGAGATTTCAAAATCTTCTGTTATTTATTCGCCTCGTCCTGAGACTCACCATCTTCCATGATGGTTTACATGAAAATTCTTTCCTGAAGAATTTTTCGGTCGAGTATAACGAGTGGAGAAATCTATTTTGAGATCTCTCCATGCGCTTCGCTTAGTCGAGATGACGAGAAATTTATTATTTTGTCATGTCGTTATTTCAGCATAATAGACCTTTGGAACTTTTTTCCGAATTTCCCTGCGCGTCTCAGCGAAATGTATGGGGGTTGCTCCTTTGTTACTCCCTGTATCTTTGTTTCCTTATATCTTCAACATTTGAACGAACATATTTGCTTGAATCATTGGCGTGCCTTTCTAAGTAGAGCTCTAGACACTCAGACTTCAAGATATCGAGTACATGTAAACCTGCAATTCGTGAGTACTCATAATCTTTGTCCATCCAAACTTTTGCTATTTCCTCAGCTTCATTTGGCGAAAATGGGGCTATTGCCAATAGACTTCGACGACGCACATATTCATTATTATCATTAAGATAGGGGCGTATTAAATCTGCTGCATCAGGTAGTTGAGCATCTGCAACTGAGACTGAAACTTGCCATTTCGCATCTGGTTCAGATGAATCTACGCCAAAGCGGGCGAGTTGACGAAGCAGTTCTGGATACTTTATCGCTTCTTTTCTTAACCTCTCTATCTCATTATCCCTTGCAATTGTGTAGAGTAGATTGTTGATAGTTTCAATATCCGAATTTTCGTGACTAAAATCTTTCATTGATTCTTCAGCAGCTTTCCACAACTCGTCCCAATGCTGATAATCACACTCCCATTCTCCATAAGTACCCTGGCGTGAAGACGCCCATTTTTTGAACCGTGCAACTTTATTGGCCAAGTTTATATTTGTGTTTTTTGGCATAACTCTCATTAAAATAAATTGTGTTCGAATGAACCTTAAACGGTATTGTTAACATCCATTTTGAGCTTAATATTGTAGGTTATGCAAATAATAATAAAATCCCCTTTTTTTATCAAATTTATATCGATGCAAATAGGTTTTCTCCTAACCCCTTATATACCGCTGAGTAGCGGAGTAAAGTTTGATAATAACGAAACAAATGTCTGAGCGTAGCGAGTTTTTATTCGTCTCACCATGAGACTCACCTTCATCCTTGAAGGCTTGCGTGAAAAATTTCTCCATGAATTTTTTTGCACAAGCAAAAGGGACAAATTAACCCAAAATCAGATATAATCCACCGCTTTGATAAAAACAACTCTCTGTGATAAGCACACATAAACTTCTCATCAATCTGAATGAAGCGCAAGCCGAGGCGGTGACGACCGATGCGTTGCATGCTTTGGTTTTGGCGGGTGCGGGTTCGGGGAAGACGCGGGTGTTGGTTTATCGCATTGCCTGGTTATTGGCGGCTGAAGGGGTTTCTCCTTATTCAGTTTTGGCGGTGACTTTTACCAACAAGGCGGCAGCGGAGATGCGGAATCGGGTGTCTCATCTACTGGATAAGCCAATTACCGGTATGTGGATTGGGACATTTCATTCGATTGCTCTGCGTTTGTTGACCATGCACCACGAACAGGCGGAGTTGCCGAAGAACTTTCAGATTCTGGATTCAGAAGATCAGTATCGGTTGATTCGGCGTGTCATTTCGGATTTGGATTTGGATGAAAAACAATGGATACCGCGTGCTGTTCAGGGATTTATTAACGATAAGAAAAATGAAGGAGTTCGTGCTGAAGAAATTGATGATTTCGGTGATGACAATTCATCGACTTTGATTCGAATTTATCAGCATTATCAGGATCATTGTAATCGTGGTGGGCTTGTGGATTTCGCCGAGATGTTATTACGAACTCACCAGTTGCTTTTGAAAAACCCAACTCTGTTACAACATTATCAGTCCCGTTTCCATGCGATATTGGTGGATGAGTTTCAGGACACTAATGATATTCAGTCGGCTTTTGTGCGTTTGCTTGCCGGTGATAAAAACCGTGTCATGGTGGTTGGTGATGATGATCAGTCGATTTACGCCTGGCGCGGAGCAAAGATTGATCATATTCTTAATTTTAAAAAATTTTTCCCTGCCACTTCGATGTATAAACTGGAGCAAAATTATCGTTCCACACAAAACATTTTGAATGCTGCCAATGCGGTGATTAAAAACAATGCCAAACGACTGGGTAAGGATTTATGGACCGAGCAACCGAGCGGTGAGTTGATTCAATACTATGGTGCTTATTCGGAATATGATGAAGCGGCATTTGTTGCTGAGGAAGTAGAGAAACTGATAGATTCAGGAATTGATGGCGATCAGATTGCTCTTTTATATCGCTCCAATGCTCAGTCTCGTTTGCTGGAAGAAAACCTTCTCAAACATGATATTGCTTATCGGGTATATGGTGGTTTGCGCTTCTTCGAACGCATGGAAATCAAGGATGTTCTGGCTTATGTGCGTTTAGTTAATAATCGCCATGATGATGTCGGTTTTGAACGAATTATCAACACACCGACTCGGGGGCTGGGTAATCAAACTCTTAACCAGGTTCGTAATTGTGCTCAAATTAATCGAGTGAGTTTATGGTCTGCCGTTGAAATATTATTGAAAAATAAAACAGTTTCCGCACGAGCAGCAACCTCACTGGCTACCTTTATCAACATGATTGATGAGTTTGATCATAATCACGATAAAGAGCATTTGCATCCTTTGTTTGAAGATGTTATTGAACGAACCGGACTGAAAGATCATTATCAAAAAGAGCCACCGGAAAAAGCTTTGACCCGTTTGGAGAACTTGGATGAATTATTAAATGCTGCGGAGACCTTTGTTAAATCTCAGGAAGATGATGCCATCGGCATGACCGCTTTGGCTTCTTTTCTCGCACAAGTCAGTTTAGATCAGGGCGAACGTAGCAGCGATAAAGATATTCCCTGTGTGCAATTGATGACTTTACACAGTGCTAAGGGATTGGAGTTCCCTTATGTTTTTCTGGTGGGAATGGAGCAAGGATTGTTTCCGCATCAAAATTCGATGGATGATCCTGAGAAATTACAGGAAGAACGCCGCTTGTGTTATGTGGGCATCACTCGCGCTGAAAAACAACTTTACATGACTTATGCAACTTCACGCCGGATTCGAGGACGAACTCAGGGTTGTATGCCGTCCAAATTTCTTCGAGAAATCCCACAAAAACTGGTTCATCAAATTCAGGGAAATATTTTTACCACTCAAATCAGTTATTCATCGGGATTTTCTACTCAGGAAGTCTCGCCCTATGCTCAATATTCTCCCGGTGTGATGGTGAAACATAATGTTTTTGGCGACGGAGTGGTTCTGGAACAATCAGGGCAAGGCGATTACACTCAAATCATGGTCGAATTTAAACAGCATGGTCCCAAAATACTGGCAGCCAAATTTGCCAAACTGGAACTTATCTAATTAACTTCCATATCACTTGCTTGACAATCCGGGTATATTAGTGAAAACTAATAAACGAATTATTCTAGAGTTGTTGTCATGTCTAAATTTATTATTGCTCCGTCTATTTTATCTGCTGACTTTGCTCGTTTGGGCGAAGACACACAAGCTGTCTTGGATGCCGGTGCTGATTGGGTTCATTTTGATGTTATGGATAATCATTATGTTCCAAATCTGACCATTGGACCAATGGTTTGTGAGGCTTTAAGAAATTACGGAATTACGGCTCCGATTGATGTGCATTTAATGGTTAAACCGGTGGATCGAATCATTCCCGATTTTGCCAAAGCCGGAGCTAGCATAATAACATTTCATCCCGAGGCATCAGAACATGTTGACCGTACATTAGGCTTGATAAAAGACTCCGGTTGTCAGGCGGGGTTGGTTTTGAATCCGGCAACACCTTTGAACATTCTCAATCATGTGATGGATAAACTCGACATGGTTTTACTGATGTCGGTGAATCCGGGCTTTGGAGGGCAGAGTTTTATCCCTGAAACCCTCAACAAAACCAAAGCCGTTCGCAAGTTGATTGACGAGAGTGGCAGAGATATTCGTTTGGAAATTGATGGTGGTGTCAAAGTCAATAATATTCGTGAAATCATGCAAGCCGGTGCGGATACTTTTGTTGCCGGTTCGGCAATTTTTAATACCGAGGATTACAAAGCAACTATTGATGCGATGCGTGAACAACTGCACAATTCCTAGAAGCTAATAATTCATGTTCAATTCATAATGTTGTGCTAGAATACACTCACTATGATGATTGATTTCAAATTAAAACCATTGTTAGTTGTTTTCTTGTTAATCTGTTCTTTTTCGGCATTTTCACAAACAAAAAATAACAACGAAATGAGCTTGGAAGATGCGACTGAATATGTCCGAAGCACATCCAAGGGCAAGGTTTTATCTGCCAAAACCAATATCAATGAGGGAAAAAAATCACACCGCATTCAGGTTTTGACTCCATCGGGAAGAGTTCGGGTTTATCAAATTGATGCCCAAAAATACGACAATCGAAGAGAACCGGATTCCAGCCAAAGAAGCAACTCTGGAAGCAGTTACAGTCGTTTTAGCAGACAATCTCAGTTCAATTCACAGAACAATAATTACAGAACACCTAGCAACAACAGCAGAGACAGAAGCCGTACGACTGTTCCAAATTATCAACAACCCGTTCCTGAAAGAGTAACACCGCCGACAAGAGGTAATTCCGAAAAGAAATGAAGATTTTATTAGTCGAAGATGATGAAAATCTCAGAGAAGTTTTAGAAAAACGTCTGGGTGATGAAGGATTTATTGTAGAAAGTGCCGATAATGGTGAGGATGGCCTTTATTTAGGCAGAGAGTTTGAGTTTGATGTGGCAGTTATTGATTTGGGTCTGCCGAAAATTGCCGGAATGGAGGTTATTCAAACACTCAGAAATGAAGGAAAAACTTTCCCTATTCTAGTACTGACTGCCAGAGGTTCATGGCAGGATAAAGTTATGGGACTGGACGCCGGAGCTGATGATTATTTGGTGAAACCTTTTCATTTTCCCGAACTACTGGCAAGAGTGAATGCCTTGGTCAGACGTTCAGCCGGCTTCTCCTCGCCTGAATTAGTTTGTGGAGAGGTTACATTGAATACAACAACCGGAGAGGTTAAGGTTGCAGATAAGGTCGTCGATTTGACATCTTATGAATACAAGGTGTTGGAATATCTCATGTTACATCAGAATGAGGTGATTTCTAAAACGACACTCACAGAACACATATATCATCAGGATTATGATAGAGACAGTAATGTCATAGAAGTATTTGTCGGACGCTTGAGAAAGAAAATACAACCTGATAACAGTAAACATAAAACCATAGAGACACTGAGAGGACGAGGTTATAGGATGCGTCCACCTGCTGAAGACTAATGTTTTTGAGGAAGTTTTCCTTAACCAACCGTTTGCTCACTATTGCAACAGTGGCGTTGTTTGTCGCTTTAGGTTTAATTGGTTTTGTCATGGACAAAGCCTTTCAGGAAAAAACCATGAATCTTGTGGAAGAACGACTTGAAGGTTATGTTTTTGCACTGATTTCAGTGGTCGAATCCACACCCGAAGGTAACATTAAGGTTGATGAAATTTTACCGATTCCAAAACTAACACAACCGGTATCCGGCATTTATGCTCATGTTATCAGTGCTGATTATCGTTGGCACTCTGACTCAATGCTTGGTGTTGACTTACCTGAACCTCAGCAAGTGCCGGTCGGCGAAACAACTTTTGATGCTCCTCTGAAACACAAGCAAAATGATTATTTCAGAATGAGCAAAGGGTTGATTTTTGAAACTGAAAATGGAGATGTCCCTTTTATTGTTAGTGTCACCGAAGATGCAAAAAACTATTTTCGTGAACTTCGTGAATTTGAAAATAATTTGTGGATGTGGTTGTTACTTACCAGCGTTATTTTGCTAGGTATTCAAGGTTTAATCATGTATTGGTCTTTAAACCCGCTCAAACGCCTGACAATTGATGTTGCCGAGTTAGAAAAGGGTCAAATCGACTCTATCAGCGACAATTATCCCTCTGAGCTTGAAGGCTTAACGACCAATCTCAACCGCTTGCTTGAAAATGAAAGAGGCAATTTAAACAGGCAAAGGAAAACTCTGGGTGATTTGGCACACAGCTTAAAAACTCCATTGGCAATCATGAACACGGCAGTAGAAAACAAACAAGACGTGAATCGAGATTTGGTTAAGGAGCAAATTGCCAATATGAATGAAATCGTTGAGTATCAACTCAAAAGAGCGGCTGTTGCCGGTCACCGGACATTTACGGTCGGAATTCCGGTCATTGACAAACTCGAACAAATTATCAGAACGCTCGATAAAGTTTATCATAATAAAAAAGTCAAAAAACATATCGCCGTAGCACCCGGAGCAGAGTTTTTTGGTGAACATGGCGATTTAATGGAACTGCTGGGCAATTTACTGGAAAATGCTTACAAATGGTGTGATCGAAATGTATCTGTGACTATTAAAACGCTCATTCATCAAAATCGAAAAAGAACCGGACTAACTATTGAAATTGCCGATGATGGACCGGGAATCAAACCTGAAAGAAGCGGCGAACTACTTGGAAGAGGCGTGCGTGGTGATGAGAAGGTAAAAGGTCATGGAATTGGTTTATCAATAGTGAACGATATTGTAGAATCCTATCAAGGCACAATTAAAATCAAATATCACGAGCTACTGAAAGGAGCTCACTTTATTATTACGCTACCACCTTAATGAAAGAAAACCAAAGTATCTTATCGGCAGTTATCAGCAACAACAATTTATCAGAAATGAAAGTTGCTGTTGAACTGACCAAACAAGCCGGCAAAATCGGCTTTGACTGGCCATCCATTGATTTCGTCTTTGATAAAATGCAAGAAGAACTTGAAGAGCTGAGAGAAGCGATGAAAAGCGGAAATCAAAAAGAAATTATTGACGAAACCGGCGATGTACTTTTTGTTGCTTGCAATATTGCCAGACATTTGAATGTGGACCCTCAAGTTGCTCTAAAAGGAACGAATGAAAAATTCATTGAAAGATTCTTGCAGGTTGAAAATCTGGCTCGACAGCGTCATCCGGAACAATCCAAGTATGACTTGGCAACTTTGGATCAACTTTGGAATGATGTAAAAAAGAACAATCAATAAATTTAATCGGTGAAATCATTGAATTTTTCCTGATTTCACCCCATTATTACCGGCTGAATATCTAATTATGGAGAAGCACTGAAAATGAGTGAAAATATTAAACATGCTACTGACGACAGTTTTGAAACCGACATCAATTCCGATGTTCCTGTTTTAGTGGATTATTGGGCAGAATGGTGCGGACCATGCCGCATGATTGCTCCGATTCTTGATGAAGTCGCTGATGAGATGAAAGACAAGGTTAAAGTTGTAAAAGTGGATACAGAATCTTGTCGCAATACAGCGATCAAAATGGGCATTAGAGGTATTCCTACTTTGATGGTCTTTAAAAATGGTGAAGTTGTCGATCAACATGTTGGAGCTTTATCAAAAGGCCAATTGGTTGAAATGCTGAATAAACACACAGCTTAATTCCAAAATCACTGAATACCGAACGTTTGAACGATTCAAGTGTTCGGTATGACATTATCGAAGATAAAACCATAAAAATCACAAAGTCTGTTAAGAATTTAGTTGCGACAGTCTTCCTGACGTGTTAACTTATAGCTGTTCAACATAGAGACAAATTATCTCGTCTCTATTTCAAAATAAAAAAATTACTAAAAAATTACTTCTGCGTTCTTTCGTGGCGCTAACTTACACAACAAATTCAAACAAATTTTCTGCATAAAACTTAACTATGAACCTATCAGAACTAAAACAATATTCAACCAAGAAATTAACCGAAATAGCCGCTGAATCAGGAGTAGAAATCCGCTCCAGGCTTCGCAAACAAGACTTAATATTCAATATTCTAAAATCACAAGCCAAACAAGGTGTGGACATCTATGGCGGAGGAGTGTTGGAAGTCTTACCTGACGGTTTTGGCTTTTTAAGAGCTCCGGATAGTAGCTATTTAGCCGGACCAGATGATATCTATGTTTCACCGAGCCAAATCAGACGTTTTGGATTAAGAACCGGTGATACGATTGAAGGCAAAATCAGACCTCCCAAAGAGTCTGAAAGATATTTTGCTATGCTCAAAATCAAGTCACTGAATTACGAGCCACCTGAAAACACTCATGGTAAAATTTTGTTTGAAAATCTTACGCCATTGTTTGCGCAAGATCAACTCAAAATGGAGCGTGGAAATGGTTCGAAGGAAGATTTAACTGCCAGAATCATTGATCTGATTTCGCCGATTGGTAAAGGGCAAAGGGGTTTGATTGTGTCACCTCCGAAAGCCGGTAAAACACTGATGATGCAGAATATTGCAACCAATATTGCTCTCAATAATCCTGAATGTAAACTATTTGTATTGCTGATTGACGAACGTCCTGAGGAAGTGACTGAAATGCAACGCATGGTTCGTGGTGAAGTGATTGCTTCAACATTTGACGAACCGGCTTCCCGTCATGTTCAGGTTGCCGAAATGGTGATTGAACGAGCTAAAAGATTGGTAGAACATAAACAAGATGTCATTATTTTATTGGACTCTATCACGCGTCTGGCACGTGCTTATAACACGGTTGCTCCATCATCCGGGAAGGTATTAACCGGTGGTGTCGATGCCAATGCATTGCAACGCCCTAAACGATTTTTTGGTGCCGCAAGAAATGTCGAAGAAGGCGGTAGCTTGACAATTATCGCAACTGCTTTGATTGATACCGGCTCGAAAATGGATGAAGTTATTTTTGAAGAGTTTAAAGGAACCGGTAATATGGAAGTTCATTTGGACAGAAGAATTGCCGAAAAACGTGTCTGGCCGGCAATTAATATTAATCGTTCAGGAACACGAAGAGAAGAGCTCATCGTTGATCAGGACTTTCTTACCAAAGCATGGATTTTGCGTAAAATTCTGCATCCTATGGATGATGTCCAAGCCATTGAGTTTTTACTGGATAAACTCAAAGACACAAAGACAAACGAAGAGTTTTTTACTTCCATGAAGAGATAATCTCTTTAGATATCGCAATTCTAAAAAGCAGGTTTTATCACCTGCTTTTTTGTACCCTGACAATTCAAAATATCTCCGTTATTTCTGCCAACATCTTTCTATCTCTGTTAAAATCACTGAAGTTTTGAACTTTGAGAAAATATGATGACAAGATTAAGCAAATTATTGTTGGTATTTGTAAGTATTTTTATGCTTTCAGCTACCGTCAACGCGAAGAAACAAAATAAGCAAGATAAACCAAAGGAAAGTCCGCTTGCCGGAATTCCGTTAAGAAATATCGGTCCGGCATTGATTTCCGGAAGAATTTCCGATTTTGCTTTTCATCCAACAAACAAGCAGGTCTTCTATGTAACTACCGCTGCCGGAAATATGTGGAAAACCACAAATAACACTATTACTTGGGAGCCGATTTTTGATAACGAAGGTTCTTATTCCATAGGTACTGTTGAGATTGATCCGAGCAATCCTTTGGTTCTTTGGGTAGGAACAGGAGAAAATAACGCGCAAAGGTCCGTTGCTTTTGGTGATGGTGTTTATAAATCAGTTGATGGCGGAAAATCCTGGAAAAACATGGGTTTGAAAAACTCAGGTCATATTTCTCAAATCTGGATTGACCCTAAAAATCCTGATACTGTTTTAGTTGCGGCTCAAGGTCCGCTCTGGAGTGATGGAGGCGATCGTGGTCTCTATAAAACCACAGACGGAGGTAAAAACTGGGAGCGTATCCTTAATATTGATAAATTTACCGGTGTGAATGAATTTGTGGTTGATCCACGCAATCCGGATAATATTGTTGCCAGTACCTATCAGCGTCGCAGACATGTTTGGGTTTTAATTAATGGAGGCCCCGGAAGTGGAATCCATAAAACCACAGATGGCGGAAAAACATGGAATGAGGTGAAATCATCTTTACCTAAAGATCACATGGGACGAATTGGCTTGGCCGGAGCTCCGTCTAATCCCGACAGAATCTACGCGATTGTTGAGTCCAATAAAAAAGAACAAGGCGTATTTATGTCTGAAGATTTTGGTGAAAACTTCAGCAAACAATCAGGTTATATGACCACCAGCCCGCAATATTACAATGAATTAATAGTTGATCCACACAATCCTGACAGAGTCTATTCTCTCAGCACCTTTACACATGTATCTGAAGATGCCGGAAAAACCTGGACCAAACTGTCCGATACTTTCCGCCATGTCGATGATCATGCTTTATGGATAGACCCTGACAACACTGAGCATTTATTCATCGGCGGTGATGGTGGTGTTTATGAAACCTATGATCGTGGACAAACATGGAGACACATTCGCAATCTACCTTTGGCACAATTTTATCGCATCACCCCAGATAATGCCGAACCTTTCTACAATGTTTGTGGTGGCACACAAGACAACAACTCTTTGTGTGGTCCTTCCAGAACCACTCGTATTCATGGCGTAACTAATGCAGATTGGGATATTATTTTGGGTGGAGATGGTTATAAAGCTCAAATTGACCCCAATGATCCGAATTTGGTTTATGCACAATACCAATACGGTGGGTTGGCAAGAGTTGATCGTCGTACTGATGAAAGAATTTATATCACACCACATCCGCAAAAAGGAGAAAACGCTTACAAATGGAACTGGAACACGCCATTAATCATCAGCCCTCATCAAAGTACACGTTTGTTTTATGGAGCAGAAAAACTGTTTCAATCAGATGATAGAGGTGATTCATGGAAAGTCATTAGCCCTGATTTGACGCAACAAATCGACAGAAATAAACTCAAAGTCATGGATCGGGTTTGGAGTGTCGATTCGGTTGCGAAAAATGTTTCCACATCCATGTATGGCAGTTTGATCGGAATTTCTGAAAGCTTACTTGCTGAAGGGCGAATTATCGTTGGTTCTGATGATGGTGTTGTTAGCATCACAACTAATGGTGGAAATGACTGGAATAAAATCAAATCATTCCCGAAAGTTCCTGACATGTCTTATATTTCAGACGTCTTGTTTTCATCACATGATAAAAATACCGCATACATCACGATTGACAACCATAAACGCGGAGATTTCAAACCTTATGTTCTGAAAACAACCGACTTAGGTAAAAGTTGGAAAATGATTTCAGGAAATCTTCCTGAAAGAGGTTTTGCTCACACAATTGTAGAGGATCATGTGGACTCCAATCTATTATTTGTCGGAACAGAATTTGGCTTGTTTTTCACTCAAAACGGTGGAAACAGTTGGAATAAATTTTCCAGTCTTCCAACCACAGCCGTTCGCGATCTGGAAATTCAACGCCGTGAAAACGACTTGGTTGTCGCATCTTTCGGACGTGGTGTTTACATCCTTGATGATTACTCTCCTTTGAGATTTAAAACCTCAGATTTGGAAAAATCAGCAGCCACATTGTTCCCTGTTAAAGACTCATGGTTGTATATCGAAGGCGATCGAATTGATGATCGCGAAAAAGGATCTTCAGGTAGTGACTATTTCACCGCGAAAAATCCGGCGTATGGTGTAACGTTTTCATACTATCTGAAAGATGGTTATAAATCTCTTAAAGAAACTCGACGTAAAAAAGAAATCGAGCTTGAAAAAGACGGGAAAGATACACTTTATCCTTCATGGGATGATTTGAGGAAAGAAGATACTGAAAAAGCTGTAATGCTTTATTTTGAAATTCGTGATAATCAACAAAATGTCGTGAGTCGTGTTCCTGTCAGTGATAAAAAAGGCTTCCACCGTGAGCAATGGAACATGCGTTTGCCGTCACCCGATCCGGTGAAACTGCAACAACCGGCATGGATTCCTTATTGGGCTTCAGCACCAATGGGACCATTAGCCACACCGGGAACCTACACAGCGACTTTAATGAAACGCTATAATGGTCAAACCGAGGCTATTTCACAACCACAAGCATTTAATCTTAAGAGACTGGAAAACTCTCCGGAGTTGAGTAAAAATCCGCTAGAAGTTCAAGCCTTTCACAAGCAATTGGCGGATTTAAGCAGAGCCGTTGATGGTGCTAATAAAAAATTCGGTGAAATAAACAACCGAGTTGAACACTTGTACAAAGCACTCGAATTGACACCACAAGCAAGCAACCAACTCACAGAAAAGTTGGAAAGCCTCAGACTTCGCCTTGTTGATTTTGATACCAAAATGAATGGCGACTCAACCATTGCTTCCAGACAAGAGCCTGTGCCATGGTCGGTTTCAACTCGTATTGGCACCCTGTTTGGTAGCATCATTGAATCACAATCCAATGTTCCTCAAGGATTCAGAGATTCATACGAAATCGCTAACTCCGAGTTCTCAGAACTATTGCAAGAACTCAGAAAGATTAACGATGACGTGAAAGCATTTGAAGATGAAATGGAATCTCTAGGAGCTCCATGGACCCCGGGAAGAATGCCAAAATGGAATAACTAGGAACTTTTTAGTGTTCGAAAAATAAAACCCCGAAAATACTTCGGGGTTTTTTTATGTCTCCATACTATATTGGAAGGATTAGGGGGTGTGTTACATAAATACATTTTATAACAGGTTCATTTGACTCGTTTAATTGAATACAATAAACTTGAAGAACTAAATCAATGCGGAGCGGAATTTGACATTAAGCATCAACACGGCTGACCACCTATCAAAAAGCAGAACTCAAACAAGCCTTTTCATGGCCAATCCTGACCATGAAAAGACTAGCAAGTTATCTCCACATTATGCATTCGGCGGTAAATGAGAATGAATAATTTTCGAATAGAAAGAGATTTAACCCCTCTATTATTCGCAGAGCATGCAGTATGGTCGGAGTATTATGATTTTGAAGAGTTAGAGGAAATCCGATCATGGGGCATTGAGGAAAAATTCATTGATGAGTTGCTTAAAATTGCTAAAGAAGGAGGGGACCACCCCTATTATCCGGTTCCATTAGATGAGGTTATACCTGACAGGATGCGGATATTTATATACACCAAATTCAAAACGCTAAACGGCTATGAACTAGAAGGTGTCATATGTAACCCTGATCCGTTTGTGATTGGAATATTTGTAGATGATGAGATAGTAATATTTAATCCAAATTTACTGGAATTCTGGCAGAAGAGTGAATCCATTGTGAAAAAACATTTTGGAATTGAGTCTTTCGAACTGTTTCCAATGAATTATGAAACTCCGTATCAAGATTGTGATGGTAATTCGGTTAAAGGCTCATACAATAAGAGAGGAAATGTATAACAAAAGCAATGCAACTGAAATTTTCTCCATTCCAAAATTTGGGGTTCGCTGCGCTCATTTTGTCCCAAATTTTTCCACACCAAAAATTCCGCTGATTACCGACGTTATGCATATGACAAAGACTTTCCTACTTCTAATGTTTATGGCTTTTTCGCCAGCTACCTTTTCCTGTAGTTGTAGCCTTGGTGATGTACAGAAGAAGTTTGATGAGCATTTAAGTGTCTTTATGGGTACAGTAAAGAAAATTACGTTTTACGATTCAAATGATGCTTTTGGAGATCAGCGTATAAAGGTTGAATTTGAGCTCGAAAAGCAATGGAAAGGCGAGCCATCACAAAATGTGCTTTTCACAGTGTTTAACAGTGTTTCGTGCTATGGCTACTGGTTTAAAGAAAACCAACGCTATGTGTTTATGCATTTAATGAAGGTAAGTCGCTTAATGCTTGGTGGTGCGGTGGAGTTATTTCAGAAGCAGACAGTAAAGAGCAATTCATGGAAGAATTAGATGTACTCAATGAGCTCACGAGATAATATGCTTAACAAACGTGGGCACACCGGCCTATCTGCCTCGACTCGCTAAGTTTGCGTGTGATGCGGACGTTTATAAATAATAATTAAACCAAGAGACAGTCACTTCTATTTTATTCAAAAAAACATTAGTAAAAATATGAAAAACAGTATATTAATTCTTCTCTTTCTCTTCTCAATCTCCGCATCTGCCGATGTTCCAAAAGAACAACAAGCGGAGGTTCAGTATTTACTCAATTTTGTAAAAACCACATCCTGCGAAATGATTCGAAATGGTAAGCATCATAACGGTGAGAAAGCCGCATCACATATTCAAAGAAAATATGATTATTTCAGGAATAAAATCAAAACCACGGAAGATTTTATTGAATATTCAGCTAGCAAAAGCACCATGAGTGGTAAGGAGTATTTTGTACAATGTGGTGATGAATTGATTAAAACCAGAGACTGGTTGATGACAGAACTTAACAATTTTCGCAAACAAACGGCTCAATAATTTATGCATAACAATCTCAAACTAAAAATCGCCGAAGTTTCGGATATAGAAAGCGCTTTGAAATTACATTACCGTTATCAGGTTGATAGTATTTCTGATGAAGATAAAAAAGACGGTTTTGTCACCACGCCTTTTACGCCTGAGGAGCTTAAAGCCTTGATTGAGAAGGAGCAAGGGTTGTTTATTGCTGTTGACGAAAATAACGAAGTGGTCGCTTATGTGATGTCGGCGTCCTGGCAGTTTTGGTCGGCTTGGCCGATTTTTGCTTACATGATTGAGCAGTTGCCAAGTCTCAGTTACAAGGGTTATCAGTTGAGTGTTGATAACTCCTATCAGTATGGTCCTGTTTGCATCGACAAACGCTATCGCGGTACAACTCTGTTGCTGGATTTATTCGATTTTGCATTGAAAGAAATGTCCAAACGCTATCCTGTTTTAGTCACTTTCGTGAACAAAATCAACCCTCGTTCTTATGCCGCACATTCCCGTAAACTTTTACTAGATACTATTTGTGAGTTTGAATTCAACAACAATCAATATTACGAAATGGGGTGTTTGACGAATGAAGCCGATGGGTGACAATTGTTAGGAAAAATTATTTATTCTTCCGCTTTTTCCAGTTTTTTCAAAGCCATTTTTCTTTTTAATGGTGAGAGGTGGTCCAGAAAAACAATGCCTTTCAGATGATCAAGTTCGTGTTGGATACAAACTGCTAAAAGTTCTTCAGCTTCGATGCAGAACTTTTCTCCGTTGACATCTTGAGCCTCTATCTCAACTTTTCCGGCACGCTTCACTTTGGCATAAATATTAGGTACAGACAGACATCCTTCTTCATAAGTTTGTACACCTTCTTTGCTGATAATTTTCGGATTAATGAGACAAAGCGGTTGATCTTTTTCTTCTGAGACATCAATAACGACAACCTGTTTATGAACATTGACCTGAGTTGCTGCCAAACCCACACCCGGAGCATCATACATGGTTTCAAGCATGTCACTGGTTAGTTTTTTTAACTCACCATCAAAAACGGTCACAGGTTCAGCTATCGTTTTTAATCGTTTGTCCGGTAAGGTCAGTATGTCTAAAATTGCCATAGTTGTATTGTAAATTTGTATTTTCCAATAATATTGGGACTAATTCGCTAAAGGCAATATTATCAATAAAATCGGGGCTGGATGATGATAAATCCCGCAAATATAAGAAAATAATACAATTTTTTGTGTTCCTGTGGCGTTGAAATTGAGGATTTTTACAAGAAATGCAGTCTGTTTCACATTTTTTAGTTTAACTTGCTGTATAAAATAGCTAAACTAAACACTAATGAAATCAAGGATTTGTCGGAAATGCTTAAAAAATTACATTTACTTTTTATTGCGGTTACATTAATCAGTGTTCAAGCTTTTGCTGAAATTGAGTTAAACCCGGAGCACCCTGATACCTATGTTGTACAGAAAGGCGACACGCTTTGGGATATTTCTGCAATGTTTCTTAAGTCACCTTGGTTGTGGCCGGAAATTTGGCATGCAAATCCACAGGTTGAAAATCCGCATTTGATTTATCCGGGTGATGTTTTGTCATTGGTTTATCTGGATGGCAAGCCGGCAATTCAATTAACCAGAAATCATCCGACTTTAAAACTTTCACCGAAAACTCGTGAAATTTCACACGAAAATGCAATCAAAACCATACCTTTAAGTGAAATAGAATCTTTCCTGAAGAATTTGCGTATTCTTAGTAAGGAGGAGGTTGACTTGGCTCCTTATGTTGTGTCAATGGAAGATGAGCATTTAAGAGGCTCAAAACCAAATCATCTTTATGTCAGAAACCTGAATAATGTCAAACAAGGAGATGTTTTTGCAGTGGTTCGTCCTACTTTGATTTATCGCGATGTTCCAACGGATTACCCTTGGGAATCGTCTCCATATAATGAAAGAAAAACAGAAACGGTAGAGTGGTCAAAAGGAAGTGAATACACCGGAAAAGCAATCATGACCCGGTTCTGGAAAAAATATATGGACAGAACTTATTGGGAGAATGTTGATATTCTTGGATATGAGGTTGAAGAAATCGGCACAGCCATGGTTGCCAGAGTTGGTACCGGTGACATTACTACTATGAAAGTGAGTAAAAATATACTTGAAATAAAAGAAGGCGACTTAGTTCTTCCTTTAGATGATGGAAGTTTCGATGCTTTTTTCCAACCCAAAGCAGGAGCTGCAACAGATAGTAATATAAGAGTGATTGCATTAAATAATGCTGCATATTCCGCAGCAAAAAGACAAATCGTTGCTATCAGCAGAGGTTCGGTCGATGGAATTAATGTTGGTGATGTTTATGATGTGAATCGCCCTGAAAAAGAAATTCGCGACAATGTGATGTTTCCTGAAGATGATGTAAGAACATTATTTAAACCATCAAAATCAAAGGTAACCTTACCAGAAGAGAATGTTGCAAATATAATGATTTTTAGAACCTATGATCATATTTCTTACGGCATGATAATGGATGGTACTCGCCCTGTTCAAATGTATGACTATGTGAGGGCACCGTAGTTATATAATTTCTTATGGAATAATGCAGAAAAAAGGACTTTAAATGACAGATTTACACCAAGCTTGGTTATTGTTAATCCGATGCCCGGGCTTGGGTAGTACTCGTATTCTGAAGCTAATCAATCATTTTGGTAACGCAGAAGCTGTATTTTCTCAAAAAAGTTTTCCGCTCGAGTTTAAAATCCCTGCAAAATCACTTGATTGGATTAAACATCCGGATTTGGAAAGTATTCAACCTGATCTTGAGTGGCTTGAAAAAGAAGACAATCACATCATAACAATTGATGATGACTTATATCCGACCTTATTAAAAAAAGCAGAATCCCCTCCGCCTCTATTGTATGTGACCGGAAAACCGGAAGTCTTGTTTCAACCACAAATTGCTGTGGTGGGAAGCAGAAACGCCAGTCAAGTTGGTTTGGAAAACACAAGGTCGTTTTGTTATGACTTAGCATCGAAAGGTTTAACCATTACCAGTGGATTGGCAATAGGCGTTGATGGCACCGCTCACAAAGCGGCAATTCAGGCAGGCGGAACAACGATAGCCGTTACCGGAACCGGGCTTGATGTGGTTTATCCTTCACAAAACAGAGAATTAGCGCATGAAATTGCAAAAACAGGCGCACTGGTTTCGGAATTTCCAATCGGAACAAAACCACATGCCAAGAATTTTCCGAGAAGAAACAGAATTATTTGCGGATTATCGCTGGGAACACTTGTCATTGAAGCCGGAATTCAAAGTGGAACATTAATCACAGCCAGACAAACAATGGAAATCAATCGACCTGTCATGGCTATTCCAGGTTCGATTCATAACCCTAATGCTAAAGGCTGTAATTATTTAATCAAACAAGGGGCAAAATTGGTTGAATCAGCTCCGGAAATTGTTGAAGAACTCACTCCATTAGCACATTCTTTATCATTTCAAATCAAAGAAAAACTCGAATTACTTAAAAATAAAACTGTACAAACCGAAAATAAACCTTATATTAATGCAGGCGAAAATGAAAATAATGAGCTATTAAGCCACATCATGTATGAACCAACGGCGATAGATGACATTATTATCAATAGCGGATTGACAGCTCGGGAAGTTGCATCCACTCTGCTGATATTGGAACTGGAAGATAAAATAAGAGCTTTGCCCGGTGCACAATACATTAGAATTTAAAAACGAAAAGAATAGATAAACTGACTAATAACTCGGAAGATTTTTTTACATTCAACTATGGCGAAAAACCTCTTAATTGTCGAATCACCGGCAAAATCAAAAACAATTGAGAAATATCTAGG